>ERZ802830.705-NODE-705-length-33190-cov-15.1743_pt1 | contig 33190 bp, 26 predicted proteins | sample MGYA00345654_ERZ802830 | MGnify/ENA primary metagenome ERZ802830 (study PRJEB30503, sample SAMEA104212375) | marine metagenome | biome: Westerlies Biome; feature: [SRF] surface water layer (ENVO:00010504) within the epipelagic zone...; material: water... | reverse complement strand
TTAGCAGTATAATTTGCCACTGTAACTCCAGGAACATTCATTAAGTGCCTAATTGGATCTATTGCTTCAGAGGAGTTGGCAATTTTCCTAGCGCTAATAACAGATACAGATGCAGGAGCATCAACAATCTTCTCTGGTCTTCTTGAAGCTGATATAATTACTTCATCCAAAAAATCGCTCCCTAATTCTAATTGAATAGATAAATTCTGATCAGCAGATGTTACATCAATAATCTGAGAGGTGTAACCAAGAGAACTGACTTCAATTTTAATTGGTAAATCTCTAGATGTTGTGATAGTAAAGTTTCCGTCAAAATCAGTTGCACTTCCATTAGTAGTTCCCAAAATGAATACACTAGCACCTGGGATAGCTACTCCATCCTCGGTATCAATGATAGTTCCATTGATTGAGTTTTGGGCAAGCATAAGATTAAAGTTAAATACCAGACCCATTAGGAAAATGAATCTAAATACAGATAGTTTTTTCATGTTTAATTTATTAGTTTTTGTTAAGTATTTATTTAGCAAAAAATTTGCGAAATATAATACATTTATTAACAATATACGAGATTTTGATTAATTCGATTATTCCCAAATAATTTTTGAATTATTTGCGGTCCATAAACTGTATTTCGAAGAATACATTTCTTCCACATTTCCTCGTTTGATTTTTAGAGTTGGTCCTAAAATTTTATTTTGTTCTGTCCACTCGTCTTTGACTATAACCAGCGTAGATATTTTCTTATAATTTTCTAAATCAGCGTTAATGTCTGCTAACTTAGCTTCTAAAATTTCGGATAATTCGTCCTTTGGAGTTAATTTCCCAATTTCGGAAAGCTGAACCAATCCGATTGGTTGAGCAAGTCCTAACCCTGTTATACAAATTTCCTCTATTTCCTGAATATCCGCAAAATAACTCTCCAAGGTTAATGGCTCAATAAATTCCCCCTTAGAAGTCTTAAAGCTATCAGATACTCTTCCAGTAATATATAAGTATTTATCTATATCAAGATATCCCTTATCTCCTGTATGAAGCCAACCATCTACAAGGGTTTTAGAGGTCAATTCGTCATTTTTGTAGTAACCATCCATAACATAGGGGCCCCGCATCAATACCTCACCACTAGGCTCATCGATTTTAATTTCAGCACCATACTGAGCTCTCCCGACAGAATCTAACTTTTTAAAATTCCTGCCATCAACCTGAGAACAAATTGCACAGTTTTCAGTCATTCCATATCCATTAGTAATATAAATTCCAACCTTTCTAAACCATTCGATTGTTGAAATTGAAAGAGGTGCAGAACCTGAGACAGTGGATCTAGCTCGATTTAACCCAAGTCCCTTTTTAAGTTTGTTTTTTATTATTCCAGAAATTATTGGAATCTTGGTTAAAATATCCAATTTGTTCTGTGATAATTTTCCAAGAATTCCCAATTGAAATTTAGTCCAAATTCTAGGCGCAGCAAAGAATATATGAGGCTGAATATCTCTTAAATTTTTTGCGAAGCTGTCTATAGATTCAACAAATGAAAGTGATCCACCGAAACGCAAACATACGTGTTCAACTACTACTCTCTCGGCAATATGGTTTAATGGCAGGTAGGAAATAAAACTATTATTCCCAGAAAAATCAACTTTAAGGGGGTTTTCCTTTTCAGTTATATTTTTTGTCTCATCAATAGCAAAGTAAGAGAGTTTAACCCCTTTTGGATTTCCAGTCGTACCTGAAGTAAAAATAAGAGTCCACAAATCAGAAATTTTAGGAATATTTGGGTTTTTCATTGAATTATATTTCCCTAAAAAGTCAAACCATTCCTCTCCACGGTCAACAATAGAAAAACCTTTATAATTAGGAAATTTTATTACAGGTAATTGAAGTGGTATGTCATTCTTAATATCCTCCCAAGTCTCAATCTTTCCAACAAAAATTAAATCTACATCACCATAATCCAAAAGGAAACTTAATTCTTCTCCTTTGAGGGAGGGAAAAAGGGGAACAGATACATATCCTGCCATCATTATTGCAATATCTGCAATAATCCATTCACGACAATTTTTGGAAATTAGTCCAATGTGAGCATTTTCTCTTAGGCCAAGTGATTTTAACCCAGTAGCTAACTTTCTTGCCATTTGTCCAACTTCACCCCAAGTATAGATTTCCCACTTATCACCAAATGGCTGTCTTAATAATGGGCGATCTCGAAGCTTTTGCTCCCATTCATAAAATTTAAAGTCGAAAAATTCAGGTGTACTCATAGATGTTTAGTTTTAATTATTTTTTTGTCTGGGCTCCTAGATGGGGTCTAAAAATTACCAATAGTGCTCCAAAAAAGCATGTGGAAGTTTTAGTTATGTAGTTAAATTTATTAAATAATATTTATTTAAGTTTAGAAATTTAAAATTTCCAATATTTTAGTAAATAAATTAGTTTCAATTGAAGACTATAATTGTTATTTATAATTTAAATAATTTTATAAATAATTTTCCAAAAGTGGAAAACAGTAACTTAATAATGTCAAAGAAAACTTTTAGTCCACTTTAATGAAAAATATTTTTTACTATTTCATAAAGTATACTGTACGTTTTGCATCAAAATGTTATTTTAGAAAAATTCAAATTATAGGGCTTGAAAATATCCCACAAGAGGGCGGAGTCCTGTTTTCACCAAATCACCAAGGAGCATTTCTAGATCCACTTTTAATAGGTTCCGTTATTCGTCAACAGGTAACTTCCTTAACCCGTAGTGATGTTTTTGGTGGTAAATTACAATGGTTTTTGAATGCACTAAAAATGCTACCTGTTTATCGAATTCGTAATGGATATTCAAACCTTAAGAGAAATGAGGAGATTTTTAATAAATGTAGAAAATTACTTTGCTCCAACGAATCAATTATAATGTTTTCAGAGGCAGCACACCACAATGAGTATTATTTACAGTCATTATCCAAAGGAAGTAGTCGTCTTGTTTATGAAGCTCAAATCGATAGTAAGTTTCCAATTTATTTAGTTCCTGTGGGAATAAACTATGGCCACCATACAAAGCCGTTATGCGATCTTCATCTCGTTTTTGGAGAGCCTATTGATGTAAGAAATTTTTTAGATGATTCCATGTCTAAGGCTGAAACAATTAATAATATTAGGGAAAAGCTTACATCAGGAATGAAAAAATGTATTTGGTTACCAAATAATGATATTAATTATTCAATACGTAAAAAGCTAATAAATCGAATAAATACAGAAATGGATTTTGAAGATTTACAAAAAGGTATAGAACTTATGAATATTAAAGCAGAAAAAATATATAAGAATAAATTAGGATTCAAATTTTTATTAGCAATCACCTGTATACCAAATCTTCCTCCTCTTTTTCTCATGAAAAAAGTATTATCCCTTTTCGAGGATATTGTTTTTTATAGCTCGATTAAATTCACTGCAGGTTTAGTCCTCTTCGTTGCGTGGTGGGTAATTCTTTATGTCCTAATGGGAATCTATTTTAACTGGATATTTGGGTTGCCATTAGTGATTACATGTATATTATTTTTATTTATTAGGCAAAATCTATTGTTTATGAAATTATGATAGAAATTTATTATTATTTATGTTTTTTTGCTTATTAAAAAAGAATAAAATTTTTTTTATTTTATAATAATAGTTTTTTAATATTAATATTTAGTTTATAATAGTTTTTTACTATTATTATTAATTTTAGCAACCCTTTGAACGATCTTAAAACAAATTGCATTCTAATACTCAGTGTAAAGTAACTCTAGTTCGATTTTTTTGTCTAATAAACCATCTTCTTGCCCGTCATAACCGTGTAGGACAACCCCTAGAGGGCTTAAAATAGATGTGGAAGGATAATTAATAAAATCTTGGTTAGCAGTTTGAGCTCTTTTATATCTAATTGAGTTTATCCCGTTTGCAGGGGCTATAGCTATTGAATAATTAGTAGAATCTTTTCTTATCAGCCTGTTAACATGGTTGGTGATTCTAAATTTGTAACGGTAGGGCCTGTTAAGGTCGTCGTATTCTAAGAAGCCTCCAAAGATAAATTTGTCTCGATTTTTTAAACTATTATCTACTGAATTATCAAGGGTAAAATCAATAACAGGCGAACCATTTGAATAGTTAAACAAATAGAGTCTTTCAATAATATCTGAATCAAAAGAATTGTAATAATCCTGATCAACGTATAAAAACAAATTCGCCTCACTAACAAGCCATCTATTTTTTCTTAAATCCTCAAGTAATAAATCCTGAGAATTAAGCTTATCAAACAGTTTAATAGTTGAAAAATACCCATTCCCATTTAAATACGATTTTTTCGAGGGAGTATTATTCTGTCCGAGTTGAACTTCTTTATCAATTTCACTACTAATATCCTGAAGTTTTAATGTATTGAATCGAACGCCATTAAAGTTAAGGGAAAAAGTTTTAGACTTTATCTCAATAAAATCATCAGATGTATTGTCTAGAGTCCCATTCAGATTGTTGTGGGTGTAATCATATTCAATTTTAATATTGGCGTTATTTATATCGAGAAGCATGTAAAGATCATCTGAAAAATTATCCGCTCTAATGACAATCCCTTTAAAAAATCGAATAAATTTTTCATAACTAGAAACGGGATCTTTCCCTTCATTATCTATAATTTTGCTTTGAAAAAAACCTATATCAAGTGGCACTCTTATCCTTGGAGAAAGTCGAGTTTGAATTTTATTCCTTTCGTCTATATCCAATGTTTCAGGATCGTCATCTTTAAAGTTAAATCTTAACTCATCAAAATTTAAACTGTAAAGCGTATCGCTCAGCTTCGAACCAACAAACCCTTGTTCAAAAAAATCAGTATTCGAATAATATTGTTTGTTTCTCTCAAAGTTCTGCTGAGGGTCCAAGGGAGAGAGAAAATAGGTAAGCTCATAAACCTTGAGATTAAAAGTTGCACCTCTATTGCCAAAAATTGAATCTATTTCATATAAATTATTTTCGTATTCATAACTGGAACTATCAGTGTCAATGGGATCTAAAATGCCATCATTGTCACTATCATCGCTTAGTGGGTTTAAGTTTAATCGCCCCTCCTCAATATCAGACAATCCGTCCTTATCTGAATCACTTTCAGGGTCCTGCGGATCAACATCTAATATATCAATAACTCCATCTTGATCGGAATCATCTCGGTTGTTAAAGAAAGGAATGTCTAAATAAACAGCTGTAACTTTTTCGTTTTCATCAATTACTGCAGGATTATCTTCAGTGTCTTCAGCTTCCTGAGTATAATTTCCAAAAACAGGTACACCCGAATACCTAAGTTGAGATGTTATGCTAGCTTTTGATATACCAAAACCAGGAATTTGAATTCTCCCTAGCTGACCTAGGGGCAATCCATCAGTTTGGAAATAATTAAGTTTCTTTTGATAGGTATAAACAGGAGCATTAAAAGAGTTCGTTTTAAGTGACGCATCAGACAATAAAGCAACTCCAACCGAATGATACTCCTTATCACAAGAAAGAAAAAAGCAAGTTGTCGTGACTAAAACAGTCAAAATGGATTTGAGTATCCTTAGAACGTCCATTGTTTAATTTTAAAGGATATTGGTAGAATAAAAATTAACAAAAGCATCTTCCTTTTGAGAATCTTCAAAAGTCAAACCAGGGATTGAATAATCTGAGAGATAATCTTGTATAGATTTTGGAGTTTCAATGTCGGCAATAGCATATCCATCAGAAAATTCAATACTCAACTTAATTAAATTTTCGAAGCTTGCTTTTTTAAGAAGACTTATTAATTCAAGTGGGATATTGTCAAATGCGACTTTATCATATAAATTTTTAGATATTACTTTGTCAAAGTCTTTTGCATATACGGAAGTAACTATTTTACTGTTTGCAAAGATCGGCTCATCTTTATAATAGGTTTTCAAATAAATCGGAAACAAAGAAGTAAACCAACCATGTAAGTGAATAATGTCTGGAGACCAATTTAGTTTTTTAACAGTTTCTATAACACCTTTAGTAAAGAAAATCATCCGTTCGTCATTGTCTGAAAAAAGCTTTTGTTTGTCGTCTTTCAAAGAAGCGCGCCTTTTAAAATACTCATCGTTGTCAATAAAATAAACTTGCATTCTTTCCTTAGGAATTGAAGCAACTTTTATTATTAGTGGCATGTCAATGTCATTAATTACTAGATTCATTCCAGACAATCTAATAACCTCATGCAATTGATGGCGTCTTTCATTTATCATACCATAGCGTGGCATAAATATTCTGGTCTGACCCCCGTGATCATTAATATTTTTTGGTATTTTGAAAGAATTAATAGCTTGGTTAGACTGGGGAAGGTAGGGAACTACTTCAGAGGAAATATTAAGCACTTTTTTGTCTTTCATAAAACATTTATTAATCCTAAGCTTAAAAGTTTTGCGAAATTACAAAAATTAAATGTAATAAGCTGAAATCTCTATATTTACAATTTCTAAATATTATTAAATGTTTGTCTTTAATTCTTCCCAACAATTTGATAAGTATTTTTCGGATAAATCCTTTTCAATTGGAATAGTGCCAACTATGGGTGCACTCCACGATGGTCACCTTTCATTGATTAAAAAAGCATTAAGTGAAAATGACAAAGTACTGGTTACAATTTTTGTCAATCCTACTCAATTTGATGATAATTTAGATTTAAAAAGTTATCCCAATGAATTAGAAAAAGATCTTGATAAAATTTCTCAATTTGGCGAAAATATCTCGGTCTTTACTCCAGATAAATCTGACGTTTATGGGGATGAAATTCACGCTAAGCAATATGATCTAAAAGAGCTAGATAATATTATGGAGGGAAAAATTAGAAAAGGGCACTTCCAGGGAGTGGCAACGGTTGTCGAGTATTTTTTAAAAACATTTTCTCCGACCAAAGCATATTTTGGAGAAAAAGATTATCAACAATTGCTGATTATTAAACACTTAAGCAAGTCCCTTAACTTACCAACCAAGATAGTTGGTTGTCCAATAGTAAGGGCTACGGACGGACTTGCAATGAGTTCGCGTAATCTTTTATTGAGCCCTGAAGAAAGAAAAATTGCCCCAGAGGTATATTCAGGATTGAAACTTGCAGTAAAACTTGCTAAGAAAGAAAAATATAAGAAAATCCAAACAGAAGTTAGGGCTTTTTTTCAAAACCTTTCACTTATTAAATTAGAATATTTTATTGCAACAGATCCTTTTACCCTTGTCGAATTTAAACCTAATGAAACAATAAAATCGGGGCGGGGCTTTATCGCTGCCTCGTTAGGAGAAATTCGATTAATAGACAATATCAATATGTCTTAAATCATTACATTTGTCTTGTGTTAATAGAAATAATAAAGTCAAAAATTCACAGGGTAAAAGTTACTGATGCTGATTTAAATTATGTAGGTAGTATCACTATTGATAGCGACTTGATTGATGCAGCCAATCTAATCGTTGGCGAAAAAGTTCAAGTGGTCAATGTTAATAATGGGGAGCGATTAGAAACATATGTGATTGAAGGGGAAAAAGCAAGCGGTGAAGTTACCTTAAATGGACCTGCGGCTCGAAAAGTTCAAAAAGGAGACATTGTAATAATCATTAGCTATGCACAAATTAATTTAGAAGAGGCTAAGTCATTCGTGCCAACAATTATTTTTCCTGATGAAAAAACCAATCGTTTAATCTAGTACATTGAAGAAGGTAATCCTGGTTTCGAGGAATTTAATCCCACTTGTTATAGGCTTATTCTTTATCTATTTGAGCTATCAAAACACGACTGTTAATGACCGTAATAATGTCATCAAATATATACAAAATGCAGACTATCATTTTATAATTATTTCTATCGTTTTTGGGTTATTAAGCCATATCTCAAGAGCCATTAGATGGACATACCTTATAGTCCCTTTGGGTTATAAGCCTAGAATATCAAACTCTGTTCTTGCTGTCTTAATAGGATATTTATCCAACCTTGGCATTCCTCGCTCTGGAGAACTACTTAGAGCAACTGTTATGGATCGCTATGATAAAATTCCATTTCAAAAGGGGTTTGGAACTGTAATTGCGGAAAGGGTTGTCGATCTAATAATATTATTCATTTTTATCTGTATTGCATTATCATTGCAATTTGATTTAATTATGAATACTTTAGATTTAAGTTCATCTAAGCTATTACAATTTTTATTTGTTATGTTAGTTTTTGGTTTAGGCTTAGGGGTTTTGATGTATTCGAAAAGTCCTCTTTTAGAAAAATTTAAATCATTTCTGACTGAGATTTGGCAAGGTGTTCTTTCAATTAAAAAAATAGAGAAAAAGAAGTCCTTTATCTTTCACACCCTATTCATTTGGGTAATGTATTTACTTATGTTTGGCGTTATCAAATACGCCGTTCCCGAAACAGTCAATTTAGGATTGAATGCTTTAATTCCAGCTTTCGTAATTGGTGGCTTGTCCATCTCAATAACAAATGGAGGTATAGGTATCTATCCTTATGCTGTTTCCTTGGTTTTAGTTTCATTTGGTATAAGTAAAGATTCAAGTTTGGCTTTTGGCTGGATTGTCTGGAGTTGCCAGACATTGATGATTGTTACTTTTGGGGCCATCGCTTTTTTTGCGTTACCTTTGATTAATCGCCAACGATAGTCCTTTATTAATGCCCTATGAACAAAGTCAAAACTTCTTTTTTTTGCCAAAGTTGTGGGACCCAACACGCAAAGTGGCAAGGGCAGTGTAATTCTTGTAAAGAATGGAACACATTGTCCGAAGAGGTAATTGAAAAATCAGTAAAAAAAGCCTGGAAATCATCCCAAAAAAATATACAAGCGGTCAAACCACTAAAAATTGATCAAATCGATATAAAACAAGAATCTCGAATAAATACAGGTGACCAGGAACTTAATAGGGTATTAGGGGGCGGAATAATTCCAGGAGCTTTGATGCTTCTTGGCGGCGAACCAGGAATCGGAAAGTCTACACTCCTACTTCAAATTGCAATGCGAATTAATGCAAAAGTGTTATATGTTTCTGGAGAAGAGAGTCAAAGACAAATCAAAATTCGGTCTAATCGCATCAATGAGTCATCTAATGAATGCTATATCCTGAGTGAAACAAAAACCCAAAACATATTCTCTCAAATAGAGACTTTAAATCCTGATTTAGTAATTATTGATTCTGTCCAGACCCTCAATACAGATTATATCGAAAATAGCCCTGGAAGCATATCCCAAATCAAAGAATGTACAGCAGAATTTATTCGTTATGCCAAAGAGACCCATGTTCCTGTTTTCCTTGTTGGACATATCACCAAAGATGGTCAAATCGCAGGACCTAAAATTCTGGAACATATGGTTGATGTAGTTCTACATTTTGAAGGAGATAGAAATCATATTTACCGCATCTTAAGAACAAAAAAAAATCGTTACGGAGCTACTTCAGAAATTGGAATCTATGAAATGCAAACCCAAGGGCTAAGGGCAGTAAGTAATCCAAGTGAATTATTGATCTCTGAAAAAGACGAAAAACTAAGTGGTCACGCAATTGCTGCTACAATTGAAGGGGTTCGTCCTTTAATGATTGAAATTCAAGCATTAGTTAGTTCAGCTGTTTATGGAACTCCTCAAAGAACAAGTACAGGTTACAATACTAAAAGACTGAATATGCTCTTGGCTGTCTTGGAAAAAAGAGCTGGTTTTAATCTAGGTACAAAGGATGTTTTTATTAATATAACAGGAGGAGTTTCTATAGATGATCCAGCGATAGATTTAGCCGTAATAGTTTCAATTTTATCAAGTCATCACGATATTGAGGTCTCCGAAAAATATTGTTTTGCTGCAGAAATAGGTTTATCAGGGGAGATTAGGCCTGTCCCCAAAGTGGAACAAAGAATTCAGGAAGCTGCCAAATTAGGCTATCAAACTATCTTCATCTCAAAATTTTCTAAAATTGACAGCCATAATCTTCCTGTAAAAGTTATCCCTATTTCAAAAATTCAGGACTTGATTTCAAATCTTTTTGGCTAAAAAATTGAGTTTTTTCTCCTGAGAAAGACCTAACTTTATTAAGTAAATATCAATCCTATGGATAAAATAATCAAACAATTTTTAGCCGAAGTCAATCAACGGAATCAAAACGAACCTGAGTTCATGCAGGCAGTTACAGAAGTTGCTGAAACTGTTATACCATACATAGTCAAAAAAGACATTTATTATGGACAAAATATTCTTTTGAGGATGGTGGAACCGGAACGAGTAATATCCTTTAGAGTGGCTTGGATTAATGATAAAGAAGAAATTGAAGTAAACCGAGGTTATCGAATTGAGATGAATTCTGCGATTGGACCATACAAAGGGGGCTTACGATTTCATCCCAGCGTGAACCTTAGTATATTAAAGTTTTTAGCCTTTGAACAAATTTTTAAAAATAGTCTAACAACTCTACCAATGGGAGGGGGTAAAGGAGGTTCTGATTTTAACCCTAAAGGAAAAACAGATACTGAAGTAATGCGCTTTTGTCAAAGTTTTATGACCGAACTTTTTAGACATATTGGACCTAATCGGGATATTCCGGCGGGTGATATAGGAGTTGGAAGTAGAGAAATTGGATACCTTTTTGGTCAGTATAAACGGCTGAAAAATGAATTTACTGGGGTTCTTACTGGGAAAGGTATTAGCTGGGGAGGTTCATTAATTAGACCAGAAGCAACTGGATATGGGGTGGTGTATTTCACCCAAAAAATGTTGGAACATCAAGGAGAAGGGTTTAAAGGGAAAAAAGTGGTTATCTCTGGATCAGGGAATGTAGCGCAATACGCGGCTGAAAAAGTTACTCAGCTAGGTGGAACAGTCTTGACCCTTTCTGACTCCTCGGGTTACATTTATGATAAAAGTGGGATAGACGAGGAAAAATTATCACATATAATGGAACTTAAAAATAAGAGAAGAGCACGAATAGATGTTTATTTAAAAAAATATCCCAAAGCAAAGTTTTTCAAGAATAGAAAACCTTGGGAGATCCCATGTGATATTGCCCTTCCCTGCGCTACCCAGAATGAATTAGGAGAAAAAGATGCTGATTTACTAGTAAAAAATAGTTGTATATGTGTAGGAGAGGGAGCGAACATGCCCTCCTCCCCAAAAGCTATTAATAGATTAACTATGAATAACATTCTTTATGCCCCTGGAAAAGCATCTAATGCCGGTGGTGTTGCGGTATCGGGATTAGAAATGGCACAAAACTCTCTACGATATAATTGGACAAGGGAAGAGGTGGATGATAAATTAAAGTCTATTATGGGAGATATTCATCAATCTTGCCTTGATTATGGAAAAGAAAAAAACTACGTTAATTATGTGAAGGGAGCAAATATTGCTGGATTTGTTAAAGTGGCAGATGCAATGCTCGCTCAGGGAGTGGTCTAAAATAACTTTTTACTATGCTGGTTGAAACAAATGCTATTGTTATCAGTAAAATCAAATATGGTGACTCAAGTTTAATAGCTAGATGCTACTGTAAAGAACTAGGTCTAAAGTCATTTTTCTTAAAGGGAATTTTAACTTCTAAAAAAGGTGGTCTTAAAAAATCGCTTTTTCAGCCCTTAAATTTGATTACCATTTCGACCCAAATCAAAAATGAGAGTAATCAAAGACTCAATTTTATACGTGAAGGAAGTTTAAAGTTTCATTTCAAAGAAATCCCCCTAAAAATAAAAAAAAATGCAATCGCGCTTTTTATTTCAGAGGTTATTTCTCGAGTAATTTCGGAGGAGGGCAATCCTAACATATTACTCTACAGCTTTTTAGAAAATAGTATTTTGAGGCTTGAAGAAGAGCAATTTTCACCTGTTTTTCATCTGAAGTTTTTAATTCTACTGAGTGATCAGCTTGGATTTTACCCCAACTGTACCAGTCAAGAAAAAGAGTTTTTCGATATTGAGAGTGGATGCTTTTGTGAAAATTCAAATTCGAAATATGCTACAGGAGGGGAAACAATCAAAGCGTTTAAAGAATTATTAGATATTGATTTTGATGATATACTACTAATAAAAATATCAAACACCCTTAGAATTAAAGTTTTAGACTTTTTAATCGATTATTTTAATATACATTTACCAAGATTTGGGAAAATAAAATCCATAGCTATACTCCATGAGATTTTCCATTAATTATCATTTTTTAACCTTTATAATTTTAACCTTAATTTCTTTTGGTCTTCAATCACAAGAAGTATGGGTAGAAGATGTTAATACAGGCGAACCTTTACAGGGGGTCTTAATATTTAACGAGGAGAGTGGCACTAATACTATAACAGATGATTTAGGAAAAGCGAACTTAAAAGATTTTTCATCAAATTCTATGGTGAATTTTAACTTACTTGGCTATAAAAGCATTGTATTGTCAATAGTTGAAATTAAGCGACAGCGTATTATTAAGATTTCCTCTGAGAATGAAATCCTAGAAGAGGTAGTGCTTTCAGTAGCAAGATCACAAGCTACTCGTGATAAAATTGCTGAACAAGTAGGGGTCATCGATAAAAATGAAATTGAGAGTCAGATCGTCGGTACTTCTGCCGATATACTAGAAGTTAATCCCAATGTAAGAGTTCAAAAGTCGCAAGGAGGAGGAGGTAGTCCGGTTTTAAGAGGATTTGAAGGCAATAGAGTCTTAATTGTTGTGGATGGTGTTAGAATGAACAATGCAATTTATCGTTCTGGACACTTACAAAATGCGATAACAATTGATCCACATAATATAGATAGAGTTGAGGTTACCTTCGGATCTTCATCTGTTGGATATGGTTCTGATGCGCTTGGAGGAGTAATACATTATTACACCAAATCACCAGACTTTAATAGTGAAAAAAAAGTGAAATCGTCATTTTCGACTGCTTTAAACTCTGCTAACTCCGCAATTGTAAATAATATAAATACATCTTTAAGCAATAAGAATTGGGGTAGTCTCACTAGCGTCAGCTACTCTAAATTTGGTGATATCCAAATTGGTAAAAACAGAAAACATGGTTTTGATGATTGGGGGCTAACAAAATATTTTTCTTTTAACAGCAGAGATAGGTACAGAGAATTACCAACAAAAAACTCTAACCCTAATATCCAAAAAAATACAGCTTACGATCAATTTGACCTTTTTCAAAAATTTACTTTAAAGTTACCTAAGGACCAACTATTAAACATAAATATTCAATATTCGGAATCTTCGGATATTAACCGATATGATAAGCTGGTAGAGCAAAAAAACGGAAGTCTTAGATTTAGTGAATGGTATTATGGTCCGCAAAAACGATTTTTTATTTCTCCTCAATTTAAGTTTTTCCTTGGAAAAGAATGGATGAAAAAGGGGACAATGACTTTCGCCTATCAAAAAGTTGACGAATCTAGAGTTAATAGGAAGTTTGGTGAAATAATTCGCTCAAACAAATTAGAGTCCGTAGATGTTTTCAGTTTAAATGCTGATTTTTTTGGTCATTCGAAAGGAGGCCATAGCTACTCATATGGATTGGAGTGGGCACAAAATAAAATCAATTCAAGGGCATATGCTTTTGATCTTGAGTTAGATTTTGAAAGTATAACGAGCTTTATAAACCAAAGACCAATCCCCTCTCGTTATCCAGATAACGGAAGTTCTGCCACAAGTTTTGCAATATATCTAAACTGGATTTATGAGCTTAATAAAAGGCTAAACTTAAATGCTGGTTTGCGCCTTACGAGTTCAAGCTTAAATGGTAATTGGAATAAAATAGCTTCTGTAGATAAACTTCTTTCGTCAGTAAAGTTAGATTCAAAAGCCTTAACGTATACTCTGGCGATAACATATAGACCTAATAAAAAATTACAAATCAATGGCCTTCTGTCTAGTGGTTTTAGAAATCCTAACATTGATGATATAGGAAAAATTAGAGAAAATAATGGCATTCTATTGGTACCAAATTCATTTTTAAAACCTGAATACGCTTATACTTTTGAGTCTGGAATTAAGATCCGTTCCAACAACCAAAAAAGTTATTTCGATTTGAGGGGTTTTAGCACTTTAGTATCAAGGCATATTGTAAGGTCTAATTTTATTGTTTTTTCAGACACCTCTACTGAGGATCAAAATACGATAATTTATAATGGAGATGAGGTTCTTACCCAAGCTAATAAAAATCTAGGCAACAGATTTATCTATGGCCTTTGCGTTGAAAGTAAACTATCACTTGGAAGCTTTATGAAACTCTATGGAGGGGTCAACTTTACCTCCTCTGATAAAAATTCCGATTATGGTCCCATGCCCTCTATAGCTCCATTTTTTGGAACTTTTACATTTTCACGTCAATACCGAAAGTGGAGTCATTTCTTGATTTGGAAATTTAGTGCCTCAAAGAAACCTCGAGACTTTAGCTGGGGAGGAGAAGATGGTCTAAACGAAACTCCAATTATAGATCCTAATGCTTCTTTGGAAATAGATCGTTTTTATGGTATGCCGTCATGGAATAGTTTCTCTTTATTAGCCCAATACTTTTTTAATGAAAATATTAAACTAACATTCGGTCTTAATAATATTTTTGACATTCATTATAGAACATTTGCCTCAGGAATTTCGTCTGAAGGGAGGAGTTTTCAGCTTGGGGTAAAGGTTAAATTCTAAAATCTATTTTTTTAGGCTAAAATCCTTAATTTCGCACATTAGCTACATAAGCCTACTATGGTTTTTAAAGAATACAAAGTACTTGATTTACCGGGATTTTCATCTGATATCCTTGCCCAATGGCAAGAAAATAAAATCTTCGAAAAAAGTGTCGCTCAAAGAGCAGATGCTCCAGCGTTTGTATTCTATGAGGGTCCCCCTTCTGCAAATGGGATCCCCGGTATTCACCATGTAATGGGGCGAACCGTTAAGGATATTTTTTGCCGATACAAAACGCAAAAGGGCTTTCTAGTTAAAAGAAAAGCCGGGTGGGATACGCATGGTTTACCCGTTGAGCTTGGAGTCGAAAAAGAACTCGGTATTACTAAAGATTCCATTGGAAAAACAATTACAGTTGAAGAATACAACAATGCATGTCGAAAAGCGGTAATGAAATATACCGCTCTTTGGAATAAACTAACGGAAAAAATGGGTTACTGGGTAGATATGGATAATCCCTATGTGACCTACGAATCTAAATACATTGAAAGTGTATGGTGGCTCATAAAACAAATCCACACAAAAGGTTTACTGTACAAAGGCTATACTATTCAACCATATTCTCCAAAAGCAGGAACAGGTCTTAGTTCTCACGAGTTAAATCAGCCGGGAACTTACAAGGATGTTAGCGATACCTCAGTTACTGCCCAGTTTAAAACTCTTCAGGAATCCCTTCCAAAAGAACTAAAAAGTGATGTACCGCTTTACATATTGGCATGGACTACGACCCCTTGGACATTACCTTCCAATACTGCACTGACAGTAGGTCCTAAAATTGATTATGTCATCATTCAAACTTACAACCAATATACTTTTAAGCCCATTCGTGTAATTTTAGCCAATGATTTAGTAAACAAACAATTCAGTGGAAAGTACTTTTTAGTAAATACAATTGCTGAATTTAAAACTTACGATAGCGAAAGTAAAAAGATTCCTTATTTGGTGGTAAAAACCATTGTTGGTAAAAACTTAGAGGGGGTTCGCTATGAGAAAATTTGGCGCGAAGCTCCAGAGCCGTTAGATCATCCTGAAAACGCTTATCGAGTAATTGTTGGTGATTTTGTTACTACAGAGGATGGAACAGGTATTGTTCACACTGCGCCAACTTTTGGTGTTGATGATGCAAAAGTTGCAAAAGAGGCCTCTCCAGAAGTTCCCCCACTATTAATTTTAGATGAAAACAAGAATAAAGTTCCTTTAGTGGATTTACAAGGTAAGTTTAGATCTAAAATGGGTCAGCTATCTGGCCAATATGTCAAAAACGAATATTACCCAGAAGGGAATGCTCCAGAAAAATCAGTAGATGTTCAGATCGCAATACAACTAAAACAAGAAAATGCTGCGTTTAAAGTTGAAAAATATGTCCATTCTTACCCTAATTGCTGGAGAACAGATAAACCGATTTTATATTACCCCATGGATTCATGGTTTATAGAGGTCAATAAGATTAGAGATCGCTTGACATCCTTAAATCAAAAAATCAATTGGAAACCTAAAGCTACTGGAGAAAAAAGGTTTAAAAATTGGTTAGCAAATGCCACAGACTGGAACCTATCTCGGTCACGTTTTTGGGGGATTCCCCTCCCCCTCTGGAGAAGTGAAGATGGTCAAAACGAATTAGTGGTTGGTTCAGTTGCAGAATTGTACTCTGAAATAGAAAAATCCATTAAAAAAGGGTTGATGGACTCCAATCCGCTAATAAAGTTTGAAGTTGGAGAATTGAGTGATAGTAATTACGAAAAAATTGACCTTCACAAACATATTGTAGACGAAATCGTGCTATCAAGTCCAGATGGAATACCTTTATTTAGAGAAAAAGACTTAATAGATGTTTGGTTTGATTCCGGTGCAATGCCCTATGCGCAATGGCATTATCCATTTGAAAATAAAGATAAAATTGACAAGGGTACTGACTTTCCTGCTGATTACATTGCCGAGGGAGTAGATCAAACTAGAGGATGGTTTTATACCCTACACGTAATTGGAGCCTTAATCTTTGATAAGATTACTTATAAAAATGTGATTTCCAATGGACTAGTGTTGGATAAAAGCGGGCAAAAAATGTCTAAACGACTTGGTAATGCAGTTGATCCTTTTCAAACGATTGATAAATACGGAGCTGATGCTACCCGTTGGTATATGATTTCTAATGCAAACCCTTGGGATAATTTAAAATTTAGCCTTGAAGGGGTTAAAGAGGTCCAAAGAAAGTTTTTTGGAACTCTCTACAATACTTATTCGTTCTTAAGTCTTTACGCCAATATTGATGGTTTTAAAAATGAAGAAAATACGATTTTGCTCATTGAGCGAAATGAGTTAGACCGCTGGATTTTATCTGAACTAAACAGTTTAATTAAAGTAGTAGATTCTTGTTATCAAGACTATGAGCCTACAAAAGCAGCGCGCTCGATATCTGACTTCGTTCAGGAGAAACTAAGTAACTGGTATGTTCGGCTGAGCAGAAGAAGGTTTTGGAAAGGAAATTATGAAAAGGATAAAATCGCCGCATATCAGACTCTATTTGAGTGCCTTCTAGAAACTTCAAAATTAATAGCTCCAATTGCTCCATTTTTTGGAGACTTCTTGTACAAAAATTTAACTGAAAATACGTTTTCAGAAAAGTTTGAGTCTGTCCACCTATCAGACTTCCCCTCTGCTAAAAAAGAATTTATAGACATTCATTTAGAGAGTCAAATTAACAAAGCTCGTAACATTACTTCATTAGCCTTATCGCTTAGGAAAAAAGAGCAAATAAAGGTAAGGCAGCCACTTGAAACTCTAATGATTGCAGTAAATAGCCTTGATGAAAGAAAGGAAATTGAAAAGATTAAAGCTCAAGTCGCAGCTGAAATAAATGTCAAAAAAGTTGAATTTATAGACGACGACAGCGATATTCTTGTCAAAGAGATTAAACCTAATTTTAAAGCTTTAGGACCTAAATTTGGTAAAGAAATGGCTAGTGTGGTTTCCATAATTAATGGCTTTAACCCTTCTGAAATTAAAACCCTTGAAGATGTTGGTGAAATTAGCATCAAGCTTAATGAAAAAAATATTATTTTAGATCTAAGTGAAGTGGAGATTTTCTCCAAAGACATTGAAGGATGGCTAGTCGCTAAGGGAAATGGATTAACAGTTGCGCTTGATATTTCGCTAACCGAAGATTTACTAAACGAGGGAATAGCAAGGGAACTTGTGAATAGAATTCAGAATATTAGAAAAGACATTGGGCTTGAGGTAACAGACAAGATTGAAATTTCTTTTTTAGAAGAAAATAGTCTAAAAGAAAAAATTGAAAAGAATAGCAAATATATTTGTTCAGAAACCCTTGGTGAGAAGATTAGTTTTATCGAAAAAATGGAATCTGGAACTGAAGTTTTTTTTGACGATATTAAAACTAGAATAACTATTAAAAAAATTTAAAATGGCAACAGAAGCAAAAGCTCGATACTCTGATGCAGAACTAGATGAGTTTAAAAAATTAATTGAGGTAAAAATAAACAAGGCTCAGGAAGACTTAGAACTTCTTAAAAGCGCTTACATGAACGATGGAAATAATGGTACTGACGATACCTCACCAACTTTCAAAGCATTTGAAGAAGGATCGGAAACAATGTCCAAAGAAGCAAACACACAGTTGGCTATCCGTCAGGAGAAATTTATCCGTGATCTAAAGAATGCGATGATTAGAATTGAAAACAAAACCTATGGGGTTTGCCGCGTAACCGGAAAATTAATCAATAAAAAAAGACTTTTACTTGTTCCTCATGCAACTTTAAGTATTGAGGCTAAAAATATGCAGAAATAGTCAGTGAAATTTAACCTTTCTAATATAAACTTGTCGACAGCCTTTGTCATTGTATTGACCTTACTGCTAATTGATCAAGCATCAAAGTTTTACATAAAACTAAACTTTGAACTTTCAAGTTATGGAGCTAACGCAATAGTTGATTGGGGGTTTTTTAAACTACTTTTTGTTGAAAACAAAGGGATGGCAATGGGTGCTAAACTAAATGACTTCCTACCCTTTTTTAGCGACAAAATAGCTAAGCTAGTTTTAACTATTTTCCGACTTTTTGCCATAGTTGGTATTGGCTATTGGTTATGGGATAATATCAAAAAAGGATCCTCAAATCTATTACGGTTAGCTTTGTGCCTAATTTTTGCCGGGGCTTTGGGCAACATAATTGATTCAGTTTTTTACGGCCTTATTTTTTCGCATAGTTATGGACAAATCGCTACCCTGTTCCCAGAGGGAGGTGGATATGCCCCTTTTTTTCAGGGAAATGTAGTTGACATGTTGCAATTTCCTTTGGTTAGTTGGAACTGGCCAGAGTGGATTCCAAAGGTGGGAGGTAGCAGATACACTTTTTTTCAGTACGTATTCAATATTGCAGATACTTCTATAAGTACAGGAGTAGGTATCCTTCTAATCTTCAATAAACGGATTTTTAATCAGCCAGAAGAAAATTCATAAACCCTATCTCTAGTGACTCCAAAGTTAATCGGAACATCATACGATTGAATATCCTCGATTCTTTCAACAGGATCAAAATAGGACAGACCTACTTTAATTGTATCTTTTTTGCATTTTGATAAAAAACGATCATAATAGCCTTTGCCATATCCAATTCGGTGACCTTGTTTATCAAAAATTAACAATGGTACAAAAACAACATCAATTTGATCAGGATTGATTTTAATTCCAGACTGAGGTTCAGGAATTCCCCAATGATTGGTTTTAAGAGGTGTTTGATCTGCTAACAAATAATGTTCTAATTCATATTCGTCTAATATTTTTGGAATGGTAGGTTGCTTGTCTTTTCCTTGAAGAACAGATAATAAAAGAGAAGTATCAATTTCATTATTGTACACTGAAGGCATATATAGATGATAAACAGATTTATTCCAAATATTAAGTTCCAAACAGCGATTCACAATTTGAACACTGAATTTATCAACTTGCTGAGAAGTGAGTTCGCTCCTTATTTTTTGATAATATAATCTCAACTCTAATTTTATGTAATTCAAAATAAATACTAATTAAACATATTTTTAAAATTAAGACATATAATCGAACGCCTCAACGAAAGTCACTTTTTTAATGCCTTTAGAAAACAGTAACTTAGTATTATGGAAAAATCCCCCATTTACTTTCAGTTCAAAACGCTCCCAACCGACCCTGGTGTATATCAGTTTTTTGGAAAGGAAGATAAAGTGATTTATATCGGTAAAGCCAAAAATCTCAAAAGGAGGGTAGGATCATATTTCAATAAAGTTCATGATAATAACAAAACCAGCATCCTTGTAAAAAAGATTTATCGAATGGAACACATAGTTGTGCCCTCAGAGGTTGATGCGCTGTTATTAGAGAATAGCCTTATAAAAAAATATCGCCCTAAATACAACATCCTTTTAAAAGACGACAAGACCTATCCATGGATTTGCATAAAAAAAGATCCTTTCCCAAGGATATTAAGTACACGAAAGGTAATCCGGGATGGTTCTGAATATTATGGGCCCTACCCAAATGTAAAAACCCTCTACACTCTAATTGAACTTATTAAAGATGTATACCCATTCTTAAATCATGAACTAAATCATCTAATAAAAGTTAATGATGAAGAAAACATAAGAAAATTGTTTGAAGAAAATAAAGGTGCAATTAGGCAGCTAATTAATGGAAATTTTAAAGCTTCAATCAAAAAGCTAAAAGCGCAAATGGAAAAACACTCTAAGAAATTGGAGTTTGAAAAGGCCAATAAGATTAAAGATAAATTGGAATCATTGGAAAATTATCAGGCTAAATCTACTGTTGTCAACTCTAAAATATCAAATGTGGACGTCTTTTCAGTCTTTTCCGACGAGAGTTATGGTTATGTGAATTTCTTTCAAGTTGCTTTTGGAGCAATAATCAGATCCCATACAATTGAGATTAAGAAAAAACTTGAGGAATCAGATAAAGAACTATTGTCTATTGCCATTTTTAGCTTGAGACAAAGGTTTGACTCTCAATCGAAAGAAGTTTACCTTCCATTTAAAGTTGAGTTAGGAAAAAATATTAAAGTCACTATACCTCTATTAGGGGACAAGAAAAAACTAGTAGAGCTATCCAAGCGAAATGCTAAATTCTTTAGGCTAGAACGTTTTAAACAAATGAAAATAGTTGATCCAGATCGACATGTTAGAAGACTGATGAACCAAATGAAAGTCGATTTAAGGCTTAACGAAGAACCAATTCACATTGAGTGTTTTGACAATTCTAATATTCAAGGGACCAACCCAACTGCAGCCTGCGTAGTCTTTCGAAAAGGAAAGCCATTCAAAAAGGATTACCGTCATTTTAAGATTAAAACGGTCGAAGGACCCGATGATTTTGCATCAATGGAGGAAGTCGTTCATCGTCGTTATAAACGTCTGAGGGATGAGGGTGTGTCTTTACCCCAATTGATTGTAATTGACGGAGGAAAAGGACAATTATCTTCTGCCGTGAAAAGTATTGACAGACTAGGATTAAGAGGTAAAATAGCCATTATTGGCATTGCCAAACGCCTAGAGGAGATTTACTATCCAGGTGATAGCATTCCTATGTATTTGGATAAAAAATCTGAAACACTTAAAATAATTCAGCAACTCCGCAATGAGGCCCACCGATTTGGACTTAATCTTCACAGAAAAATACGTAGTAAAGATGCGCTAAAATCTCCCCTTGACAACATTGAGGGGATTGGAAATAAGACCAAAGAGCGTCTAATAAAAGAATTTAAGTCTTTCAAAAGAATAAAAGCTGCTCCAGAGGAAGAAATCATCAAATTACTGGGTGAAGTTAAAGGTGTTAATATTTTTAAAAAATTAAATGAGCTTTAGACTAAAGTTTACCCTTTTCTTATCCGTTCAATAAATATTGTTGGATTGATTTAATTAATTTTGTGATATCGTGCAGTTAAAAAAAATCCATTCCCTGATCATCATACTTTTTTACCAAAGTATAATCACATTTGGGCAAGTTTCAACCGAAATTGAAAAGAGTGCCCCTCAAAAACTTCCCTTTCAATCTGGAGAGTGGTTTGAGTACAGAATTCACTATGGTATTTTCAATGCTAGCTATGCCTCCCTTGAATTAGTTAACGATACAATCAAAGGGCTACCGGTTCTACATGCCAAAGGCTATGGCAGAACGACCGGACTTGCAAGACTATTTTTTAAATTAGAAGACTATTACGATACTTATTTCGATGAGAAAAAAGTGATCCCCTATTGGTTTATTCGGGATATTTATGAGGGAGGGTACACAAAAAATTTGGAGATTAATTTTGACCATGAAAAAAATACCGCACTGGTAAACAACAAGAAAAACAATACCAAGGCAATTTTTAAAATTGCTGAAAATGCTCAGGATATCTTATCTGCTTTTTACTATCTACGTGCTTTTTACCCAGAAGAAAAGATGGAAATTGATCAGACTTTTAGCGTAAATATGTTTTTTGATAGTGAGAATTATATTTTTAAAATGAAATATGTTGGAAAAGAATTACTCTCAACGAAATTTGGTAAAATTAGATGCATGAAGTTTCGTCCCTATGTCCAATCTGGAAGGGTTTTTCGGGAAAAAGAAAGCGTTACATTATGGATAACTGATGATGAAAATAAAGTTCCCATGAGGTTACAGGCAGAATTGGTAATCGGAGCTATAAATGCTGACCTTGATAATTTTAAAAATCTTAAGTATCCCTTTAGAGTCATGATGAATTAAACCATTTAATTTGTTTATTATTAGAGGATAACTTTATCTTAAACAACTTGTAATTTCTGACTTTAAATAAGTTATTTGTAGATATTAAAATTGAATTCATTCAATTTATGAATAAAATATTTGTCTTTTTATATTCATTTTTTGTCGTTATTTTAATAACCGCATGCCAGCCAAACATTCCCCCAAATGTTAATGAGATTTCATCTTCAGAGATTATAGAGACTAGAAAAAATTTGAAGTATGGATTTGATTTAGATCTTTACAAAGTGGTTAAAAAAAAAATTCGTCGAGGCGACACCTTTGGTTCAATTCTGGAAAACCATGGTATCGACTATCCCGAAGTGTATAATATTCTACAATCCATAAAAAGGGATGTGGATGTCAAAAGACTTGTCGCAGGAAAACCGTATCATTTATTTTATACCAAAGACAGTATTCCTACTCTCAAAGCTTTTATTTATGAATACGACATCCGAAGTTATAAGGTCATTCAGCTACGGGACAGTATCTACGGGAAACAAATTAACAAGCCCATTAAGTTGGTTTTAAGAGAGGGAACTGGGCTGATAATGAACTCACTGTACGAAACAATGGCAAACAGTGGGCTAAATGATCAATTGACCTATTATCTATCCGATGTCTACGCCTGGAATATTGATTTTTACAGTTTAAGAAAAGGTGACAGATTTAAAGTAATCTATTTAGAAAAATTTGTGGACGATACTATCTCAGTTGGTGTCGAAAGGATAAAAGCCGCTTTTTTCGAACATGCTGGCAAAGAATTTTATGCTTTTGAATTTAAACCAGATACGATTAATGGAATTGTAGAATACTTTGATGAAAATGCAAAAAATTTAAGACGAGCGTTTTTGAAAGCCCCTGTAAAATTTGGTCCAGTAACCTCAAGGTATAATTTAAAAAGAAGAATTGCTTATTATGGAAATCGTGTAAGGCCTCACCGAGGGACTGATTTCGCCGCCAGAGTTGGGACACCAATCCTCGCTACAGCCAATGGCAGCGTTACAAAGTCTTCTTATACAAGGGGGAATGGAAACTATGTTACAATTAAACACAATAACACATATAGTACCCAATACCTTCACATGAAGCGCCGCAAGGTTAAAAAGGGTGAATTTGTCAAACAAGGGGAAGTAATTGGTTGGGTTGGAATGACAGGATATACCTCTGGACCACATGTTTGTTATCGCTTCTGGAAAAACGGTAGGCAAGTAGATCCATTCAAACAAAAATTACCAGAAGCAAAGCCTATTTCAGAAAAGTTAAAAATCACTTATTTAAACGCAATTGATGATTTGAAAACCCAACTTGATTGTATATCTTTCCTAAACGAAACAACAATCATTAATAATTCAATAGCACTCTCCGAAAGTGACATTAATTAAAAAAAATCCAAAGGCCTTAGATTCTTGGAAAAAGCTCCAATCTAATTTTAAAAATCTTTCCCAAAAAAAACTTGCTGATTTTTTCACAGAAGATCCTAATCGAGTTGAAAATCTTTCAATAATCTGGAAGTCATTTTATGTTGATTATTCCAAAAATTTAATCGATAATTCAACGCTTGAACTTCTGGTTAAATTAGCCAAAGAATCAGGGCTTAAAAAAGCGATTTACTCCTATTTTGAAGGAGAAAAAATAAATGAAACCGAAGACAGGGCTGTACTCCATACGGCCCTCAGACAAATCTTACCTGCTCCGGTTATATTTGAGGGTAAAGATGTGGTCCCTGATATTAGTAAGGTAAATGATAAAATGTTTTCTTTTGCTAATCAAGTGATCTCTGGAGAATGGAAGGGTTACAGTGGCAAGCCCATCTCTCATATAGTAAATATTGGAATAGGAGGTTCTGACCTTGGGCCGGCTATGGTAACTGAGGCTTTGGAATACTACAAGAATCATTTAGCTATCACCTTTATTTCCAATATAGAGGGAGATCATGTTGAAGAAGTAATAAAAAAAATTAATCCCGAAACAACGCTTTTTATAATCGTTTCCAAGAGCTTTACAACTCAAGAAACGCTAAGTAATGCCAATACCATAAGAAAATGGTTTTTAATTCATGCCCCAGAAAGTGCTATTAGCCAGCAGTTCATTGCGGTTTCCACTAATTTGAAGAAAGTAACTGCTTTTGGGGTTTCTGAGGAAAATATTTTTCCTATGAATGACTGGGTCGGAGGTCGGTTTTCCCTTTGGAGTTCGGTTGGTCTGAGTATCTGTTTGGCCATAGGCCCTGATAACTTCAAGAAATTATTGCGCGGTGCGGGAGCTATGGATGGTCATTTTCGTTCGGCTGATTTTAAAGAAAATATTCCAGTAATATTAGCATTAATCACAGTGTGGTACAATAATTTTTGGGGAGTAGAAACTGAAGCAATCATTCCTTATTCCGAATACCTAAGAAGTCTTCCCGCATATCTTCAACAGGGTATTATGGAAAGTAATGGTAAAGGTGTTGACCGAAATGGAAAGCCTATTGACTACCAAACTGGAAATATTATCTGGGGTGCTTCAGGAACCAACGCCCAGCATGCCTTTTTTCAGTTAATGCATCAGGGGACAAAACTTATTCCTGCTGATTTTATAGGATTTGCTAAGCCTCTTCACGAAGGAAATGATCACCACGATAAGTTGATGTCTAACTTTTTTGCACAAACTCAAGCTTTAATGATGGGCAAAAGCGCCCAAAGAGTCACTGATGAATTAAAGTCACAAGGGAAATCAGATGCAGAAATTGAAAAACTGTTACCATTTAAAGTCTTTGAAGGCAATCGTCCTTCCAATACCCTATTTATAGATCAGCTAAACCCCTTTAATATAGGTGCCCTAATCGCTATTTATGAACACCGTATTTTTGTTCAGGGTGTTATATGGAATATCTTCAGCTATGATCAATGGGGTGTAGAACTAGGTAAACAATTAGCCAACAACATTCTCAGTGATTTTGATAGAGACGATCTAGACCATCACGACCCCTCTACAGAGGCATTAATTAATCACTATAAAAAGTTTAGAACCTAATGTCTTTGAGTTTGAGCTGTAAGGAAATTTCTCCTTTAAATTCATTCTCCTCAACAGTATAAAGTAATTGAAAGGAGTTCCGACTTTTTATTCTGCTAATATGATCTGCCATTCCAAATCCAATTCCCGAAAGGGTTGATCTTGAATCGTCGATGGCATCTAGTTTAAGATGTGATAGATCACCCCCTACAGCTCGAGATTTTCCTCCATCGATACAATTCTTGGTCATAAAAACAGGTCGCATATTGCCCGGACCAAAAGGAGCCATCTGATTCATAATACGAAAAAATTTTGGTGTGATTCTATCCAAAGAAATTTCCATGTCATAATCAACACTAGGGATTCTTTGCTCTGGTTTAACGGTTACTGCCACAGCTTGTTCAAAAGCTTTCTTAAAAGCAATATATGCCTCAGCTTTGATTGTAAGACCTGCAGCATAACGATGTCCCCCAAATTTTTCAACATGATCCTTACAAGAATCCAAGATTTGGAATACATCCAATCCTTTTACTGACCTTACTGAACCCGTAAAAAAATCTCCAGAGGCAGTAAAAACTACCGTAGGTCGGTAATACTTTTCAATCAATCTAGAGGCAACTATACCTATCACTCCCTTATGCCAGTCAGGTTGAAAAACTACACTAGAATAATTATTTTGCTCCTGATTTTCAACTATTTGATCTAATGCCTGCTCTGTAATATGTTGATCTAAAACTTGTCTTTCGCTGTTAAATAGCTCAATAGCCCTGCCTCTTGAAAGTGCCTCAGTAGGGTCATTAGAGAGTAATAATTCTACCGCCAGACTCCCGTGTTTTATTCTACCAGCCGCATTTAATCTGGGAGCAATCACAAATACCAAATCTGTTACGTTCAATTCCCTTTTAATTCCTGTAACAAAAAGCTTTATTCCCTCCCGCGGATTTTTTCGGATTTGGGCTAATCCATAATAAGTTAATATCCTGTTCTCCCCAAGAATGGGTACTATATCTGCAGCAATAGCCATTGCGACTAAGTCGATATAAGGAAGAATCATTTCAAAAGATAGACCACGTTCTTGGGTTAAAGCCTCTATTAGCTTAAAACCAATTCCACAGCCGCACAAATCCTTAAAGGGATAGTTGCAGTTATTTTGTTTTGGGTTTAAAATGGCAACTGCCTCGGGTAAATCTGCTCCTGGTAAATGGTGATCACAGATTATAAAGTCAATTCCCATTTCTTTAGCGTAGGTGGTATTGTCTAGCGCCTTAATACCACAGTCCAATGCAATAATTAAGCTGATTACTTGTTCTTTAGCATAATCAATTCCTTTTTTGGAAATTCCATAGCCTTCCTCGTAACGATCGGGAATATAGTAGATACAATCAGGGTAATAGGCGGTTAAATAGGAAAACACCAATGCAACAGAGGTAGTTCCGTCCACGTCATAATCTCCATATACCATTATTTTTTCATGATTTGCAATGGCAGTTGATATGCGATTAACTGCTTTATCCATCCCCAACATCAAATATGGATCATGTAAGTCAGAGAGCTCAGGTCGAAAAAAATTTTTAGCTGCATCAAAGTCCTCAATTCCTCTTTGAATCAATAGATTGGCGATTTCAAAGGGAACCCCAATATTCTTTTGTAGTACTTTTATTTTATCTTCCTCAGCCAAGGGTTTGGATTTCCATTCCATCACCTATTATTCTTTTGAGCACCCTCTAAACAAATGACAAACTCTCCTTTGGGTATATGAAGGGAAAAATATTCAATCGCCTCAATGAGAGTACCTCTAAAAGTTTCCTCATACATTTTTGATAGTTCCCTAGAAACAGAAACTGCTCGCTCAGGTCCAAAAAAATCAATCAATTGATTTAATGTTTTTAAAATCTTATGAGGAGATTCATATAAAATAATTGTTCTGGTTTCGTCAATAAGATTTTCAAAGCGTTTCTTCCTGCCTTTTTTTGGGGGTAAAAATCCTTCGAATACAAATCTTTCAGTGGATAATCCACTTAGAACAAGAGCCGGGATCAGTGCCGTAGAACCTGGTAGGCACTCCACCTCAACCTCATTAGCTATAGCTTCTCGAACCAACAAAAATCCAGGGTCTGAAATTCCTGGGGTGCCCGCATCTGAAATTACAGCAATCGTGTATCCAGAGATTAGTTTTGAAATCACCTCACTGAGTTTTCTGTGTTCATTGTGCATATGAAAACTCACTAAAGGCTTTTGAATATTGAAATGCTTTAGCAGCTTTATACTGGTCCGAGTATCCTCTGCCAAAATTAAATCAACTTGATTCAATGTTTCTACCGCCCTGAATGTCATATCTCCAAGATTGCCAATTGGTGTTGGTACCAAAAAAAGCTTTCCCATAAAGTTTAATCGATTTTTAAGCTAAGCTATTTTAAAAATTATTTTCTATAATTTTTAAAAAACGCTCCTCATATAATTCTTTTCCCTTCCAGTTGTCATAATCCAGCTTGACAATCTCCAAAATAAATACTTTAGCTTGATCCCAATCTTGAAAAGTAGAAATTTGCGAAATTGCTCTTTGATAGTCATTTGGACTTTGATCAAATAAGTGTTTTATGAATGCAATTCTATCATTTAAATCGATTTGTAATCCTTTAGAAAATTTATCGTTCAATCGTTCTTTCGTAATTTCTTTTTGGGTCACAACTTCCTCTTTTGGTTCGAAAGATAAATTTTGTGGTGTTACATCTAACATCTCAGCTTCAACAGATTTGGTGTCTTTTATTTCGTTGAAAATATCCTTTGTGGTATTATTCAAATTAGGTGAATCTTGACAATCAGTAATCTGGAAATCTGACAACATGTTTTCTTTTTCATCAGACTTAATTAAATCAATTGTATTATTATGTTTTGAGCCCAATTCCTGCAAAAATTCTTTACTAAACCTTTCGGAATTCTTTATAATTATGAGTTGTTCTAATAACAAAAGTGTCTGATCATAAAGCTTTTGTAAATTGGAGGACTTCTCCGTTTTCAAAATTTCTTTTGCAATTCTATAAAGTTCTTGATGAATTTTATTAGACATAAATTATGTAATTACAAACGTTAGTTTTTAATACCTTTGTTTTTTTCGAAAATTACAAAATGTTTTTAGAAAATCCTGTAAACGGTAATAACCAATTTGGTTGGATCGAAGTGATCTGTGGATCTATGTTTTCAGGAAAAACAGAAGAACTAATCCGGCGTTTAAAGCGTGCTCAGTTTGCAAAACAAAAAATAGAGATTTTTAAACCCTTAATAGATAAGCGGTTTGATGAGAATCTGGTGACTTCACATGATGCTAATCAAATCCTTTCAACTGCTGTTCCAGCTGCAACAAACATTTCCGTTTTAGCAAACGACTGTCAAGTCGTTGGCATTGACGAAGCTCAATTTTTTGATAATGATATTGTCGAAATATGTAATGATCTTGCTAATAGTGGTATTCGTGTAATTGTCGCTGGTTTAGATATGGATTATAAAGGCAATCCCTTTGGACCAATGCCAGCACTTATGGCTACTGCAGAGTACGTAACCAAAGTACACGCTATTTGCACTCGTACCGGGAATTTAGCACACTACAGCTATAGGAAGTCAGGCCAGAAAAACCTTGTGGTTCTTGGTGAAAAAGAGAATTACGAGCCCCTTAGCAGATCAGCATTCAACAAGGCAAATGAAAAAAAGCGAAATAACTAAAAATCACAATCCTTGAGCTTTCTTGAAATTAATTTAAAAAAACTTACTCACAATTATAAGTACCTAAGAAGTCTATTAGACCCAAATGTAAGAATGATGGGGGTAATTAAAGCAAATGCCTACGGAAGTCTAATTGAAGTTATAGCTAATAAATTAATTGCACTTGGTATTGAGGCGCTTGCAGTTGCATATGTATCTGAAGGAGTTGCTTTGAGAAAGGCAGGAATTAAAGTTCCTATTCTTGTGTTTTACCCTCAGATTAGTAATTTTGAAAAAATCATCAAATACAAATTAGAACCTGCTATTTATAGTAAAAGAAGTTGGCTAGAATTCAAAAAAATAATTGGAAAAAATCGAAATTCTAATTACCCTATTCACATTAAATATAATACAGGGCTAAATCGTATTGGGTTTAATCCAAACGAAATAAACTGGGTAATCACAGAATTAAAACATAGCCCCATAAGATTAAAAAGTATTTATTCTCATTTGGGTGCAACAGAAGCAAAAAGACCCGATCAAAAAACAGATTTACAAATTAAAATTTTTCAAGAAATAATAAATAAGCACAAAAAAAATACTACCGAGAAAATTGACTTTCATCTGTTAAATACCTCAGGTGTTTTTAATTATCCCGATTTTCATTTGGATTGGGTGAGGACAGGAATCGGACTTTATGGATTTGCTAACCAAACGGATTGGAATGAAAAACTAAAACCGATTGCCAGTTTAAAAACAACCATCACTCAAGTTCATAAAATAAGTAAAGGATCAACAGTTGGTTATAATTGTGGATGGACAGCTCCTTATGATACCAAAATTGCCGTAATACCTATTGGACACGCAGACGGAATTGCAAGGCACTACGGACATAGTAGAGGCTGGGTATTAATCAACGGTAAAAAAGCGCCGATGGTTGGAAATATTTGTATGGATATGACAATGGTTGAAATAGGTAAAATCGAGTGTGAAGAGGGAAATGAAGTAGTTGTCTTTGGAACTTCAGGAAGAGCAGATCATCTTGCTGAAGATTCCGGTACCATTTCGTATGAGTTGCTTTCAGGGCTTGGCTCGCGCATCTTAAGAAAAGTAATTGAATAATTCCTTAACTAATGTGTTACAAATCATACAATTAGTCCCAATTTTGAAAAAAAACATTTCGAAGTTGTAAGCCCCCATTTAAAGATTAATTTTGTTTAAAATTTTAAGATATGAAATTAGCAGTTGTTGGAGCAACAGGTATGGTAGGTGAAGTCATGCTCCGTGTCCTTTCAGAACGCAATTTTCCTTTAACAGAATTGATTCCGGTAGCCTCTGAGCGTTCAGTGGGTAAAAAAGTTAATTATAAAGGAAAAGACTATAAGGTTGTAAAGATTTCAACTGCTATATCTATGAGTCCAGATATTGCCCTATTTTCTGCAGGAGGGGAGACGTCTTTGAATTGGGCTCCAAAATTTGCAAAAGCTGGAGCAATAGTAATTGACAATTCGTCTGCTTGGAGAATGGATCCTGATAAAAAATTAATTATTCCTGAAATCAATGCTAAGACTTTAACAAAAGAAGATAGAATAATTGCTAATCCTAATTGCTCCACCATTCAAATGTTAATGGCTTTAGCCCCACTGAAAAAAACTTATGGTATTAATAGAATTATTGTATCTACATATCAGTCTATAACTGGAACTGGTGTAAAAGCAGTAAAACAATTGGAAAACGAATATAATGATATTAAAGGTGATATGGCCTACCCCTATCCTATTCACAGAAATGCTTTACCCCACTGTGATGTTTTTATGGATAATGGATACACTAAGGAAGAAATGAAACTAGTAAATGAAACTCATAAAATTTTAGGTGATGATAGTATTGGGGTAACTGCAACGGCAATAAGAATCCCTGTCGTTGGAGGACATAGTGAGTCCATTAACATCCAGCTTAAAAGTCAATTTGAATTACATGATGTTAGAAAATTACTTCATGAAAGTCCAGGAATTGTACTCCAAGACAACCCAGATACTAATACCTATCCGATGCCTATTTATGCCCAAGGTAAAGATGAAGTTTTCGTGGGTAGAATCAGAAAAGACTTCTCCCAAGAAAACTCTCTTAACTTATGGGTTGTATCAGATAACTTAAGAAAAGGTGCGGCAACGAATACAATTCAAATCGCTGAGTATTTAATTACTAACGATTTTATCTAATAGAATAATTACTTATTTTGATTAGTCTTGCTTAAATGCGCTATACTTTGACATGGATATTATCCCTATAACAAATATGTAATTATAAACTTTGGTGGATAATAAAATTACAGACTAAAATTAATATTAGCGTGTCTCCTTAATTATTCATGAGAATTGTCGTGCATAGAGAATGATTCCATAAATTTTGTACTGTAGTTTCCTAAAATGTAATCAGGATGGTCCATCAACTTTCTGTGGAAAGGAATAGTAGTCTTTATCCCTTCGATTACAAATTCGTCCAGTGCTCGTTTCATTTTATTTATTGCCTCCCCCCTAGTCTGAGCTGTAGTTATAAGTTTTGCAATCATTGAATCATAGTGAGGGGGAATAATATATCCACTATAAACATGAGTATCAAGTCTAACGCCATGACCACCGGGGAAATGTAAGGTATTAATTAGCCCTGGGCTGGGTCTAAAATCATTATAAGGATCTTCTGCATTAATCCTACATTCAATAGAGTGCATTTTTGGCAGATAATTTTTTCCTTTTATGGCAACTCCAGCAGCAACCATTATTTGCTCTCTGATTAAATCAAAATTGATGACTTGCTCAGTAATGGGGTGTTCTACTTGGATTCGAGTGTTCATCTCCATAAAATAAAAGTTTCGGTTTTTATCAACTAAAAATTCTACAGTTCCAGCTCCCTCGTATTGAATAAATTCAGCAGCTTTGACAGCAGCTTCTCCCATTTGATTCCTCAAATCTTTAGTCATAAAAGGAGATGGGGTTTCCTCTGTTAGCTTTTGATGTCTTCTTTGGATAGAACAGTCCCTTTCAGACAGATGACAGGCCTTACCTTTCGAGTCTCCAACAATTTGAATTTCAATATGACGTGGTTCTTCGATTAATTTTTCCATATACATCGCATTATTACCAAATGAAGCAGCAGCCTCCTGTCGTGCACTCTCCCAAGCCTTTTCTAGATTCTCCTTGGACCATATAGCGCGCATTCCTTTCCCACCTCCTCCGGCAGTTGCCTTTAACATAACAGGATAACCAATATTTTTAGCTATTTTTTTTGCGTGATCAAAAGATTCTAATATCCCTTCAGATCCAGGAATTGTGGGAACTCCAGCAGCCTTCATAGTAGCTTTTGCGCTGGCTTTATCTCCCATTTTTTCAATCATTTCAGATGAAGCTCCAATAAATTTTATTCCATGCTCTTTACAAATTTTAGAAAACTTAGCATTTTCAGATAAAAACCCATAGCCGGGGTGAATAGCGTCTGCATTGCATATTTCTGCAGCAGCCATAATATTTGCCATTTTTAAATAAGACTCTGAACTTGGAGCAGGACCTATACAAACCGCTTCATCGGCAAAACGAACATGTAGACTTTCTTCATCAACTTTTGAATAAACAGCTACTGTTTTGATTCCCATCTCTTTACAAGTTCTGATTAATCGCATGGCGATCTCTCCTCTATTGGCAATTAATATTTTCTTAAACATTTTGGAAATATTTAAACAGTTTCAACTAAAAATAAAGGTTGATCAAATTCAACTGGAGATGAGTCATCAACTAATATTTTTACGATTTTACCACTTATCTCAGATTCAATCTCATTAAATAGCTTCATAGCCTCAACAACACATAGTACGTCTCCTTCATTAATAATGTCCCCCACTTCGATAAATACTTTTTTATCTGGAGATGGCTTACGGTAAAAGGTGCCAATCATTGGTGATTTAATTGTAATTAAATTATCTGTTCCCAACTCAGCACCAGTTTCGGAGTTTTTTTGAGAGGATGAAAAGTCTTTTTGATTAGAAACTT
>ERZ802830.704-NODE-704-length-33228-cov-10.5993_pt1 | contig 33228 bp, 27 predicted proteins | sample MGYA00345654_ERZ802830 | MGnify/ENA primary metagenome ERZ802830 (study PRJEB30503, sample SAMEA104212375) | marine metagenome | biome: Westerlies Biome; feature: [SRF] surface water layer (ENVO:00010504) within the epipelagic zone...; material: water... | reverse complement strand
GATCACTCACATGATCACTCACACGATCACTCACACGATCACTCACATGATCACTCACACGATCACTCACACGATCACTCACATGATCACTCACACGATCACTCACACGATCACTCACATGACCACTCACACGGTCACTCACACGGCCACTCGCATGTCCCCAAAGACTGGGGTGCAGATGGTGGAGTCCGGTTCAGGGATTTACTCGCTCTGGGGCTCAGTGGAGGCATCGTCCCCTGTCCGGCTGGTTTCACAATTCTTCTTGTCGCCGCCCACTTTCAAGCCCTCCCCCTTGGAATCGTCATACTGATATTCTTCAGTATGGGATTGGGTGTCACGCTGATTGGTATCGGCACTCTGTTGACTCTGGGTAAAGAGGGAGTGATCGATCGAATGGGCGTCACAGCCAGTTCGCCTCTGATCAAATTAGCGCCTGTGTTTTCTGCCCTCGTGGTAGCCGGTGTCGGATTCTGGTTTACGTGGCAAAGTTTCTCAGAAGGCCAAGAAGTCATCTCGCAGATGCTTCGATCATTTGCGAACTGGCTCGACAGTTAAACTAGCCCGGAAGATTCTCCAGATTTGTTTCGGGATCGACGCAGGTATCCAGACCCAGCGTTCCCAAAATAGCCCTGCCTTTATGGCCAATTTCACGGCTCTCACTTTCAGGATCGGAATCCCATGTGATCGCCCCGCCAAAAGGAATAAGTGCCTGGCCGGCGGCGACGATGGCGCTTCGAATTGCAATATTGAATTCCAGATCACCATTCGGGGATAACCAGCCTATGGATCCGGTATATACAGATCGCGGCCAAGGCTCCAATTCCCGGATGACCTGCATCGCCGCTCTCTTTGGCGCTCCTGTAATCGACCCCCCAGGAAAAGTGGCTTCCAGAATCTCACCGGGCCCCGGATTTCCTTGAAGAACTCCTTCGACCGTTGCCACCGTATGCAGCACCGTGGAATAAGCCTCAACATCAGCGACTGCTGTCACTTCCACACTTCCCGGCATACAGATTCTGCCCAGGTCGTTGCGTTCCAAATCGATGATCATCGCCAGCTCTGCGCGCTCTTTTTCATTCGCCAGTAATTGAGCACCAGCCCGCTGATCCTTGAGGGGATCTCCTGTTCTGGGCACAGTTCCCTTAATGGGACGAGTACAGATGTGTTTATTGCGACGACGCAGGAACTGCTCTGGCGATGCGCTCACAACGGCGTGTGTTGAAGATTGTAAAAGTGCACCATAGGGCACCGGCTGAGCTTGTCGCCAACGGGCGTGAAGATCTTTCGGTTCTGGGCACCCTGCGACCATAAACCCGCGAGCCAAATTGACTTCGTAGACATCTCCTTGGCCGATACGTTTTTGAATCTCTCTTACCGATTCCAAATATTCGGATTCGGAAAATGAAGACGCGACCATGGATGGTGTTTCTGGGTTCGGCTGGCTGACGACCGCTGAGGAAAGACGTAACTCCATCCGATCTTTCCAACCCTCACGATTTCTGTGAAGAAACCATGCTTCACCTGTCGAAGCGAACCGAACATATATCTCATCGTGAAGAGAGAAATTGAGTCGGGGTAATTCGTCTAACCAAGCGATATTTGCTGTCGAACTAATTTCGCGAGCATTCATTTCGTAGAAATCATCCAACAACTCATAACTGAGCCAACCCACGGCTCCCCCCGTGAAAGGCACTGTCTCACCAGAAAGTTGAAGTGGAGCTTGCTCTACTTCCCACTGTCGAAACCAATGATCGAATTTCTTCAACGGACGATCTTCAAGGTCTTGTGAATTTTCATTCGCTGCGATTTCGAAAGACGAGATGGGATCAAACCCCCATATGTCCCAGAGGCCGGTGCCTGCCACGTCGAGTCCACTCTCCAACAGAAAGCAGTCTTCACCTGGAGAAATCTGCTCTAGCACAGGCTCCAAAGAAAGAATCCCTAGAGGAACGACCTGAAGAGAACTCTCAAATGGCGACTTCAACATTCAGAGACCTTCCGAAAACCTTGCAAAAAAAGCCTCCAGTCAGGCGGAGGCATGGACGATGTACCAATAGAACACCCGAGAACGGCAATTTCTTTACTGAAGGACGATAATAAACATGGAATCCGAATCGAACCCTTTTTCCACAGAAGACAGTTCTCTCATGGTGGTCAGCCAAAAAGAGGAGTTTTGCATTCTTTACGACCGTCAGGATATGCCGGGATTATTGGAAGAACTTCTCAAAATGGGCTCTCCTGCCCCCAGATCCTTAGATGAAGCGGTCGAAACGGACGAAGAAGAGCTCACTATCGACCACTTCCGTTCCGTCGTCAGAGAACTGCTTTGCCGGATTCATGGTCAGATCCGCTAACCATTCTCCACGACTTATCCACAACCCTCCGGCTCTAGATTCGCCAAAACAAGGCGCTCTCAGCCACGACACGTCCCCCTAATGCCGGGGATAGGCTTCAAATTTTTTTCCGGACTTCATAGGATCTAGCCAAGGGAATCGCCTTCGGGCTGGGAAGATGGTGCGAATTGATGGATTCATTCCTTCAGCACCTCGAATCAGAGCGAAATCTAAGTTCGGAAACGCTCCGAGCCTATCGCAAAGATCTCGAGCAACTTCAGGAGTTCTTTCAAGTTAATAATCTCTCGGAACTGGTGTCCAGAAGCACCGAAGAGGTGCGCCGCTGGCTTGCACACTTCGGAGAACTGGGATACTCCCGATCCACGATAGCCCGTAAATTGGCTTCCGTGCGGGGCTACTTCAGGTTTCTCCAACGCGAACACAAATTCGAGGGCCGCTGCGCGTTCCTCGAACTGGATACGCCAAAGGTCCCGCGGTCACTCCCGCACTTCCTCACCATCCAGGAAGTGATGCGATTACTGGACCAACCCCAGACCGACACTTATCGAGGATTGCGAGACAGAGCCATCCTTGAAATCCTTTACAGTACAGGCCTAAGGGTGAGTGAACTTGTGGCGCTCGACTGGTGCCATATCGACAGCAAAATTCGCCTCGTCCGAGCATTCGGTAAGGGTCGCAAGGAAAGAATCGTACCGATTGGTGAACATGCCATTCGATCTTTGATCAGTTATAGAGAAGCGATTCCCTCCCGCTGGATTCCAGAGAATGGAAACTGGGCCCCTGTCCCGGTTTTACTCAATCGTTTCGGAGAACGAATTTCTGACCGATCCATTCGTAAGATTTTTGATCGATATGTCGGGCGTGCCGGCTTAGATCAGAAAACGAGTCCTCACACACTGAGGCATTCTTATGCCACTCATTTGGTGGATAGCGGCGCGAATCTTCGCGAAGTTCAAGAGCTCCTCGGTCACAAGCACCTAGCGACCACTCAGGTATACAGGCACTTGACCAGCGAGGCTCGGACAGCGGAGTATCAAAAGCATCCCCACAGCAAACTTCCTGACCCAGAAATCACGACTTCGTAGATCCACTGCCGATTTCAGGCATCAATCCACGACAACCGTGGCGGTGAAGTTGCCGCCCTCGTATGAAACAGATATGCTCACCTTTGAGGGCCTCGTTCCTCGGGTCGCAATTCAGTGGAAATCTTGAGTCGCTGGCGTAGCTCAGTTGGTAGAGCACAGCTTTCGTAAAGCTGAGGTCACGGGTTCGACTCCCGTCGCCAGCTCCATAAAATATGAATCCCGTCACCTCTCCGGGTGGCGGGTTTTTTTTTGGCGGTGACGCCCCCACTCCCGAACCTACTTTACAGAGTCCAGAATTCGCAACTCCACTCCCAGTCTTCTTCTCTTCACACTATTCGCGAGCCATTCGATAATTGAAATTCACTGTCTCGCTTCAACTTGAATACGAACATATAATCAAACTCAGCAAATTATTCTAGACTGATCGACTGATTTACAATTTCAGAGATACAGAGCTCTCCTATCCAGTACGAATGGGAAGCTCAACTCGCCCGCGGAATGGGAGCAATTTCATGTTCAGAACTTTGGTGATTGTCACAATTCTGATTCAAGGTTCAATTCTGATTCAAGGTTCAAACCTGTACGGACAATGCGATCCAGGCGGAGGACAGGGGGGTACCGGAGCGGACGTCATCGTCGGAGACCTTGTCGGTACTCAGAGCTACGGCAACTCTGGCGGATACTACGCCTTCTCAGTCGGAACCACGTCTTGCAATATCGGCACCGAAGAATTGCTCTGGATCTCCAGTACCAATGAACACCCGGTGATCGGCCAAAACATGTATCGCCTCAGAGACGGGCGCTTCGAGCAGATTGGGATGAGCTGGCTAAAGCATGGCTTCACAGCACTCCAAGGTGACATCTGCAATTGTGGCTGCGTCTCCTCGGGATCCGGCTCTCGCCTCGGGGTAGGTTGCTCAGATCCATACGGCGCGAGTTTGAATGGAAGCCAAGGTAGTCTGGGATCTCGCTCTGAAGTCACCGACCCCGCTCACGGTATATTCGTTTACCCCCAGATCATGGATCCTTCAAATGCCGACTTGACCTACAGAAGGCTAAGAGTGCATGGAGATGACCTCACCCCTGCCCTCAACACAAATGCCCGCTACTTTGTAGAGGGTCATTACGTGACTCCCGATGATGCGGCTGCTGGAAATCATCATAACAACTGTAGTTATCGTGAAGTGTCCATCTCTGCGAGTACCTCAAACCACGCCATCAGTTTCCTCGGAACGACTCAAAGACAACAACCAGCATTGCAAGCTTGGCAAGACGTCGACCCCGGAGTCACTCTCGTGGACATTTCTGACGGAGAAGACGGCCTCATGATTCTCGGTTACAAGGTCACTCAGCAATCTGCCAATCTTTGGGAGTATGAATACGCGCTCTACAATATGGACTCGACACGAAGCGCACGCAGTTTCTCGGTTCCCTTATTAGGCGTCGTTCCCAGCGCCATCGGCTTTCACGATGTGGAATATCACAGTACGGAAGTTTATGACGGAACAGATTGGTCATCGTCTAACAGTGGCGGAACTATCACCTGGAACACTTCTACCTTTGCTCAAGATACCAATGCCAATGCCATCCGTTGGGGAACCACTTACAATTTCCGATTCACAACAACCTCTCCTCCTGTCCCGGCAAATTTAACGGTCGGCTTGTTTACTCCCGGTGCAGTGGATTCCCTTTTAGTACCTGCAGTGGCACCTGCCGCTGGAAATCTAGACTGTAATGGCAACGGGATTCCTGACGCCGACGAGATTGCCTCTGGAGCATCCGACTGTGACGGAAATGGACTCCTCGACGAATGTCAGGACGATTGTAATAATGACGGCATCGCTGACGCCTGTGAAATTATCGCAGGAGCCGGTGATTGTGATAACGATTTCATTCCTGACTCCTGTCAAATCACCGCTGGAGCAGCCGATTGTGATTTGAATGGAGTTCTTGATAGTTGCCAGATTTCACAAGGAACCTCAGCGGACTGTAATCAAAACGATGTGATCGACGGCTGTGAGATCTCATCAAATCCGGCTCTCGATTGTGATACCAACGGCGTTCTCGACATCTGTGAAGCAGCGGGAATATTCACCTATGTTGATAATGTCTCTCCTCCCGCTCCCATCGCTGACAATCTGCCTGCTGTCGTTCGCATCCTCAATGTCGATCAAATTGGCACCATCGATGATGTGAATGTTCTTGTGGAATTGACACACACGTTTATCGGAGACCTTGACATCACCATCGCGGATCCAGGAGGAACCTCCATCTTCCTTCACGCAGGTGCCGGTGGCTCTGCAGATGACATCAACACGACCTATGACGACGAGACAGGAACGAATACTTCGAGCCCGGCTGCCCCATTGTCGGCCTTTGATGGAGCGAACGCCCTTGGCGACTGGACATTAACGATTACAGACACCGCAGGAGGCGATGAGGGTCTTCTCAACGTCTGGGGTATGGACGTGGCTATTGCAGGTGCAGGAATTCCTGACTGTGACAACAATGGCATCCATGACGGCTGCGAATTGAATAGTGCGAACGACTGCAACAGCAATGGCGTACTGGACTCCTGCGACATCAGTTCGGGTTCTAGTGTTGACGCGAATAGCGACGGTATCCCCGACGAATGCAGCGGTGTTGTCAACTACGTTGCTGGAGACACAAATGCTGACGGAAGTCACGACATCAGCGATGCTGTGCAAAGTCTCCAGTACCTCTTTGCCGGTGCCAGTACAAACTGTGTTGCTGCCTATGAGGTGAATGGTGACTCGCAAGTGGACATCTCTGACGTGGTCTATCTTCTGGTCTACCTCTTTGATAGCGGCGCAACGCCCGTGGGTCCTTTCCCAACTTGTGGTCCTGTCTCACCGGGAGCGGCCCCAGGGTGCGACTCGTTCAATGCATGTCCCTGATTGAAGTCATAAAAAAAAGTCCCGGATGTCGAGAGACATCCGGGACTTTTTTGTAAGACGACTTCTCCTGATTATGCGGAGACAGCCACGTTTTCACTGTTCGAAACCTTACCAAACCTGTTGTTCAACTGATTGAAAACCAGAACGAGAGGAATGGCCAACGCAGCAACCCAGCGGAAAGCCATCTTGCCCGCGTAGGCCATCGCTGCGGACTCACCTTCTCCTGCAAGAAGTGCGACCTCTTTGTAGTAGTCCTGGATCATTCCCACGCCTGGGACAGTCACGTAGCCCACAACGAGCATTCCGATTCCACCCATGAGGCAAAGACCTAAAGCGCCACTATTGGGAATTCTCTCTGCGACGAATCCGATCATCGTCGGCCAGAAGAAGCAAACTCCGACATAGAAGATCGTCGCCGTCAGGAAGATCGACTGCATACTGGAAGCGTAAGTCATGGCAAAGAGGCCCACACCACCCAGGATTGCAGATCCCATGAGCAGCCCTGTGGGAGAAAACTTTTTCACAAAACTACCTGCGCTATAGCGAAGAACAGCCATCAAGGCCATTCCATAAACCAGTACCAGAAGAGCAGCGTTATTCTTGAAGCCTGCCTCCACAAAAGCGGGGCCCATCAATGACTCAATCCAGCGACCCGGTGCAAGTTCTAAAGTTGCCGTCAATCCCATGCAGAAGAGCATCGTCAAGAACAAGGGTGACTGTGTCGCCTTTGTCACTTCTGCAGCAGGAATATTAGACTGCACCCGTTCAGTCTGAGGAATCTCTTGTCCCATGAACATGAATCCGTAGACAACGGTGGGCACAAGAACAATGGACAACTTCGCTTGCAACAAGCTCAATCCCATGAAGGACCAAACCTCACCCGCGGGAAGAGCGGCAGCCGCTTCAGTCAGGAAGTACCCAAAGAGAGCACCAATGATGATTCCCACTGGCCAAAAGACATGAAACTGATTGAGCTTCACCGTCTTGTTGTTGGGAAACAGTGTTGCGACGAGTGGATTACAACCCGCTTCAACACATCCGTTTCCAAGTGCAATAATGGATGCACCTGCCATCAATTGTGAAAATCCCTCGGCAAAGATCATCAACAACGCACCAAAGACATGGCACATGAATGCCATCTTGAGGGAAATGGCGATGCCTATCTTTTCGATCACCACACCTAGTGCGATGATGGAAATGGCAAAGCCTCCGAGGGCGGCCCCCCCGATCCAGCCTTTCTGCGTCTCGCTGAGAGAATACACCTGCCCAAAATCGCCCATCGAAGCGGTGATCACTCCAAATGCGATAGAGGTAGAAATGAGAGCCATGCAACTGGCCCAGAAGAGACGAGAACGTTGAGCCTCGTTGGTCACTTTTGACACTTGTATCCCCCTGTCATTCGTTTCAAACATCCGGGTGCGGATCCCCCCCGCCCCTGAACAATAGTGGGACAAAATTGGACTTCCATGTCAATCAGGAACGATCAGGCATCCTCTGAGAGTTTTCAAACATTCCATTTGTTAACCTCTTCGTTAACTCATAGAATGCGTTTGTGGTCGGGATTTATTCCTTGAGGAGAGTCAAAGACCACCTTATTTCGTCTTCATCTCTATCTTCCGGCGCACGGTTCTAAACCCACCGTGCGCCTTTTTTAATTCTCACTCAATTCTATTCAAAAAGACCCATACAGTGGTTTTGAACCGAATTGTGCTGAGTTGGGGTATGGATCTCACCGACAAAAGTGAGATGCTGATCTTGTCAAAAAGCCGCCTCGACCCACATTTGAGAGGATTCATCATGGCCTTCAATTCGGGATCTCCCCCTGCCACGAATTTATTTTGGGTTCTCTCTGCATTTTTTTGGGTTTTTCTCGGGGCCAGCGGGTGTTCCGGGTCCTTTCAGCGTTCCGCTGAGATCAGTTCGAAGAGCCCTCCCCACATCATTCTTATCGTCGCCGATGACCTGGGCTATTCCGATTTAGGATTCACGGGAGTTTCCGATATCTCAACTCCCCAGCTCGACCGCATCGCAATGGAGGGGATTGTTTGTACCGATGCCCGTGTGGTCGCCTCCGTTTGTGCTCCTTCCCGAGCGGGTTTGTTGACGGGCAGCTATCCTCAAACCCAGGGCTTTGAATGTAATTTGGGAGGAGCTGGAACAGGCCTACTCGCAGGGACAACCACACTGGCCTCACGCTTAAAAAGCGTGGGTTATCAAACAGCACTCGTGGGTAAATGGCACCTCGGTGCTCAATCTGATAACCATCCTCGATCCTTGGGCTTTGATCATTTTTCAGGAATCCTCGGGGGCTCCCGATCATATTTTCCTGTTCTCGAAAAACCTCTCTCCAAATCAAGACTTCTCGAACGTGATGGTGAACGTGTACCAGAATCATCTTTTTCATACTTCACAGATTGGATCACGGATGAAGGAGTTCGACTGATCCAAGAAAACACTACCGACAAACCTTTGTTCCTGATGCTTTCTTACACCGCTCCCCATACCCCCATGCACGCCCGCCCTGACCTGCTCGAAAAATACACATCGATAAAGAACCAAAAACGCCGCAAGTATGCAGCCATGGTCGCGGCACTGGACGAAGGTGTCGGAAAGATTCGATCCGCTCTTTCACGAAAAAAGATTGAAAAAGATACTTTGATCGTCTTCCTCTCCGACAATGGAGGAGCCACAAACAATGCTTCTGACAATGGGACATGGCGAGGAATGAAAGGAAGTAAATGGGAAGGGGGCCATAGAGTTCCTTTTGTTTTCCATTGGCCGGGACGATTCGATTCCGGAGAGAATTCTTCCCTGATATCCAGTCTGGATCTCACTCCCACATTTCTTGCTGCCGCAGGCTCTCCGACTCCGACCCCATCCCCTGAGCTCGACGGTCTCAATCTTCTTCCTCTCCTCGAAGACAGCACTCATGTGATCTCACGTGAAACTCTATATTGGAGGCGTACAGTCGCAGCAGCAGTTCGACAGGGGGATTGGAAGCTGATACGTATCGAGGAAGAGAACTCGGATTACAAGAAACCGATACTCGTCCAACTCTCTCTTGATCCCGGTGAAACCACCAATCGTGCTACGGAAGAACCCGAACGGGTGAAACACCTTTTGGGTCTTTTAAAAGAATGGGAGTTAGAGTTGACTCCCCCACGTTGGGAAACGGGAGACATCTGGCGTCGATACCAAAGGCAGAAGCACGAAATCGACCTTCTAGGGAGAGAAGAGGAACGGAAGTTACCTTGATTTCACTCTTCTAAATCAATGATGACGGAAGTCTTTTAACTGATGGTGAATGGACTCCCACAGTTCCCAATATTCTCTATCAAATCAGCCCAAGCGATCCGCTCTTTCTCTAAGTCATGATTCGAAGAGAGTCGCTCGGAAGCGGCTTTCAATTCCTGACGATATTCCTCGTCGGAGATAAATTCTTGAAGGCGTCGAGCCAACCCTGTCGCAGATCCCACACTAAATAAACCGGGATGTTTCACTCCCAAGAGTCCCGTATTGCCAGGTATACGACTGGCGATGATCGGGATCCTCCCCATGACGGCTTCTCCAACAATGTTGGCTCCTCCCTCGTGGAGAGATGGCTGAATCAGAAGGTGACTTGAGCCTAACCACCTCCGAAGTCCTCCTTGGGTAACCACTCCCTTCCAGCGCCATGAAAGCCCACATGCAGAAATTCGATGTTCTGAATTTTCAACAGCACGCTTATACTTCTGCCCCGAGACCGATCCGAAGTGGAGGACCTCCAACCGAGGGCTCACTTCTTCTGTTTTGATTCTTTCAGCCAATAGTTTTTCGAGAGCCCTGACTGGAAGAAGCGGGTCCTTCACACTTCGAAAATTAGCCACCACAACTGCCCGTATTCCCGAACTTGCAGGCTTTATAGATGACGGGAGTGGCTTTGCGCCTTGTGCTATAAATTTAGTCTTTTTGGCCCACTGCCGGCGGTCAGCTTTGGGATATAAGCGAGAGAAGCCAGCGGCGAGCGTCACAATGGCATCCGCATTTGAGCACACAAACTGGAAGTCTTTTGAAATGCTCCCACTCTTCAGTAATGGCTGAAACAGATCGGTCCCACTGACGATGAAAATTAATGGGGGCCGTTGAGCCATGGATTGCCATACTCTGAGAGCACGCATCGAGTGCAGTGAATGAAGAGCGATGATCATGTCCTGATCAGAAATCATCTGACGAATCTGTGGGACCGAAAAGGTACTTCCCTTATCAGTCCCACGTGTGGACAGAGTGACCACCTTGTGACCTGATTGCCTCCAATGCCGGAGCAACCTTTGAGAAGTGCTCACGTTTCCAGAAGGTGCCCCCCCCGGTGACGGGTCCAAGTATCCAATTTTCATATCGACTTCACTGTGTTCATATCGAATTCACTGTTTTCATATCGAATTCACTGTGGTAAGTCTTGATCTTGCGACGTGAAACTGGCCATAGAAACTCCGGTAGCGACTCCCCTTGCAGAATCAGCGATGAAATTTGCGAGTTCTAAAATCTCAGGAACCTTGCTTTGGAGTAAGAGTTCGGTCGCTTCTGGAATCGTCTTTTTCCCACGGAAAAGCAAACGATGAGCATCCTGAATGGCTCTTCTGATATCTGCTGAAAATCCCGCTCTTCGAAGGCCGATGACGTTCACGCCTCTGATGACAGCACGATCTCCCGTCGACAACATAAAGGAAGGTATATCCTGAACGGCGACAGCAGCCCCACCGAGCATGACAAAGCGACCCACTCTGCAAAACTGATGGACCAATGAGTTGGCAGACAGAAATGCTCCATCTCCCACTTTGACATGTCCTGCCAAAGAACAATGGTTCGCAAGAATCACTCCATCGCCCACTTCACAATCATGAGCCACATGAGAACCCACCATCAGTAAACAACGCTGTCCAATTTGAGTCTTCCCCCCGGGGCGAGAAGCCCGGTGAACCGTAGAAAATTCTCTGAGTACCGTGTGGGCTCCGATTTCACATGAGCTGGGCTCTCGTGCCCAAGTCAGATCTTGTGGTTCGTGGCCCACCACCACTTGCATATGCACCTCAACGGATTCCCCCAGAACAGTTCTCTCGCCAATGTATGCATGCGAAAAGATCTTGCAGCCATCGCCGATCGTCACGTCTTTTCCGATTTGACAAAATGGGCCTACTTCGACTCCCTTGCCAATTTTTGCACTCTCATGAATCACTGCTGTCGGATGAATACTCAACTTGTTACTCGTCTTTCAGTGAGAAATGGTACGGGGTTATCCCTTGGTAGCAGGGACAGTATTCTGACGTTTCTCAGGAACGATTCGTAAGTGACCCGGAATCCTCTGGCGGTCTTCCCATTCCCACTGCCATGCTATTCTCGTTCGATGCAGATAATCGTCAGCAGACCCAGGATCCAAAAAACTATCGCGATTAAGAATGTCCCGCAGAGCCAGATCAGCAACGTGATAAATCTTAAGTTCGTCTTTTTCTAAATCCTCGAAACCCGGATAAATCCCCGCCAGTTGCACCGGTCGCTCATCGCGCAAAGCATCTAAAAGGTAAGGGACTGCCGGAGCACCAATCACGACCAACTCGCCAACGACTTCATTGTAGGTTCGTGAATCCAGAGTATCTGTCATGGCATCCAAAAGACCGAGGACTTCCGTATTCCCCAATATCTGCCCTGACAACACGTTGCTTGCGATCAAGGTTGAAGCCCGCCTCCTGATATCTCGTTGAGCCAGTACATTATCCGTACGTCCATTCATCAGTGGCTCCGGAAAGGATAGGTCTTGCAGGAGTTTCCCTGAACTGTCTTCGAGAACTCCTGTGAATTTTCCGTGGTACTGATGCTCAAGGTGCTGAGAAGACTCCCCGAAATCAAAGGTCAATGCTTGGTAATATTCACAGGAAAGAGATCCCTGTAACAAGTAATCGTAGTCCTGATCCACAATCACAAATCCATGCTGACTCATTGAACGTTTCAAAATCAGATCGATGATATTAATTTCAGTTTCATCCCCATCGATGGATTCGGTGAGTACGACTTTGACTTTGCCACGGCTCAATGCGTTTTCTACAGGAACTTCCTCATGTGACTTATTCGGGAGAGCCGTGTAGATCAATATCGGGGTCAGGCCCAAAATGATCAATAATCCCAAACTTCTCAATGATCCCCGATTTTCGCGGCTCACTGACACTTCAGAATCAGGCCTAGGAGCCTTTTCCTCATTTTGGTCAGAAGAACTTTTCGAATCGTCCATGGAACAATCATCCTCTCGATCCAGTCACCCATTTCACTTATCATTCGAGTCTGAAGAGACGTCCGATGCAACACTCCTCCAGCGAAGTCGATCTCACTCGAGGACCTGATCAATAGGCCTTCTTTTCTGGAGAACTCTTGTTTTCTTGAGAACTCTTGTTTTCTTGAGAACTCTTGCCGAAATGACGAAAATTGATGAGTAGGGGAAATTTGAGCCACGTTCCTTTGAAATTTCTAAAAGCACACGGAGCCGGTAACGACTTTATCGTTCTCGACGAAATAAACGGACACCTGGCGGAAGATCTGGGTCCACTTGCCCGACGTCTCACCTGTCGCAGAACAGGTATCGGAGCGGATGGATTACTCGTCATCAGGAGAAATGAAGGCATTCCCGCCATGGAATGCTGGAATGCAGACGGCAGCCGAGCAGAAGCGTGCGGGAATGGCCTCCGCGTCGTATCTCGGATCCTGTTTGAAAAAGAGGGCGCCCATCAAATCCTGACCGACTCCGGGATGGTTCCTGTCGAAATCTATCTTTCAGACTCCGGAGAATTCCTGTCGCGAGCAGTTCTAGGTCCAGTGGTCTGTTCCGCTCCCTTAGACTTTGAGATTCAAGGCCAGCACTTCTCAGGGATACCTGTCAATGTTGGAAATCCTCATTTGGTCGTCTCGCAAGAAGCATTAACTGGATTCGATCCCGTCAGAGAACTGGGTCCTACTCTGGAAGCGTCCGCCCCTGAGAGAGTCAATGTCGGGTTTTATGTGATTGAAGAGAAGAACAAACTTCAGCTACGAGTCTGGGAACGCGGATGCGGCGAGACTCTCGCCTGTGGGACAGGGGCCGTAGCCGCTGTCGTGGCATTACAACAGAAGAACTTGCTCGAAGATGAAGTGACGGTATCCATGCCGGGGGGTGAATTATTCATCCGCAAAGTGAACTCCAGCGGAGCAACTCATATGGCGATCACAGGTCCAGCCGAAATCACCTTCACCGGTGAAGTCGACCTATCTGCCAAGGGATTGTTACCCACTGTGAAAAAGTTGGACTCTCTCCAGACTTAGAAATCTCATCGACTCGATTTCAGGGATGGATTTGAACTCCATCACCCTCACACACGGAGCCGATGATCCACGCTTTTTCACCCAATTCACGGAACCGCTCTGTCAGTCTCTCCGCTTCATCAGCAGCCACGATCACAGCCATGCCAATGCCCTGATTGAAAACTCGATCCATCTCAGACTCTTCGACAGGACCTCTCTCTTCAATCAGTTGAAAAATGGGCGGACGTTCCCATGAAGATCTCTGGAGGGTAATCGATAAATCCTCAGGAAGAACACGAGGTAGGTTTTCGAGCAAACCTCCTCCAGTGATATGGGCCAGTGCATGAATAGCACTTCGATCCTGATCCAAAACCTCGAGCAAAGACTTCACATAGATACGGGTGGGTTTCAAAAGTTCTTCACCCAAAGTACAACCCCAACCAGCGGGATCTTGGTCGAGAGGTAAAGCTCCAGAGCCTTCCATCAGGACACGTCTCACGAGAGAAAACCCGTTGGAATGCACGCCGCTGGATCCCAGTCCAATGACTTTGTCACCCGATCGAACAGTCGAGCCGTCTAGGATTTCATCTTTCTCGACAACTCCTACTGAGAATCCGGCGAGGTCGAGTTCACCCGGCTTATAGAAGCCTGGCATTTCCGCAGTTTCTCCGCCCAGCAAGGCGCAACCACTCTGACGACACCCCTCGGCTATTCCTTCAACCACCGTAGCGATCGCATCGGCAGAGATTTTCCCTGTCGCGACATAGTCCAAGAAAAACAGAGGACGTGCTCCGCCCACGATCAAATCGTTGACACACATTGCGACCAGATCGATTCCGACCGAATCTAATACCCCACAACTGAAAGCAACTTTCAGTTTGGTACCGACGCCATCCGTCGCTCCCACAAGAATAGGGTTTTTCATCGGTTTACCGAAGAGCCCGCCATCGTTGTCTAACAGTCGGAAGAATCCTCCGAATGCTCCATGCGAACCTGCCAGCACTCGATCATCCTGAGTAGACTGCACAGCTTCACGGATCCGGTCGACCACTTCATTTCCGGCATCGATATCGACACCCGAATCTCTGTATGTGACTTTTTTTGATCGAGCATCCACGGGTGTATCATCGGCCACGAACGAGCTCCTCTCTCTGGACTTCCCAGAGCCATTTCTCTTCTAGGTCATACTTTCTGAGCATTCTACGACTTCTTCGAGCACGAGGATCATCCCCCATGCGACGCGCGACTTGCCAATCAAGAAAGAGCAAATCGATATCTCTAGAATCGTGCTTCAATCCCTGATCGAGAGAAGTCCTGGCTTGATCCAAACGACCCCGAAGATAAGACCTTTGTGCTTCGTCGAGAGCCGCTTCTACCCTTTGCTTCGTCTGCTCAATGCGCTCATTCGAAGTCCAGTGGTACGTCCATATCAATGTCGCGAGAGAACAGCTGATCCCTGCCAGTAGACTGACCACGAGAAACAATTGTCGATCCCCGCCCACTCTCAAATGAGAAGCGGCATGAAGGGTCCAACTCGCTGTACCAAAGAGGAACAGCAATAATCCTGGGGAATATCGCCCATGAAGGAGCAACGGTAATCCCGGAATTATAGCGGACAACATATACAAGATTCTCACAGGATGACCTCCCTTCGGCATGCAGTGTAAGGGTGTATTGGCCCCGAGGGGAGCGTAATGGTATGGCTTGATGAAGAGCCTTTCTCCGACCACTCTGGGGGCATGAATATACAGCCATCTCCTGACTCCCTCGATCCCGGCTTCCAGAGAACTCTGGATGCGGCCCTTCACCGCCTGACCGAAGGATTGAGGACGCTGGAGGACCCCTGCCGCTTCCACCTGCAGAATTCGCCATTAGCGGCGGGCTGGCAAGACCTCCGCAGGAGAGCTTCCGGAATACGGGTTCAGTTAGAAAAACGATGGGGCCCACTCGGCGCGATCCGGGATCTCTCAGGAGATCCTCTGAGTGCCGTCGAAGGGACCGGGCCCCACGCCCATCTCCAAGGTCTGCTCGCAGCCAATACCTCAAGAGTTCGGGAAGCGTCCCGCTCCATCGAGGAACAACTTCGATTGGTCGACTCAGACTTGGCTCAACAGATGCAGGAAATCCGTTACTCGATATATTCACTCGACAGTATCTGCACCGGAATTCTGACTCGGGGTAAATCACTCGAGGACAGACGACTATATCTGCTCGTCACAGAATCCCTGTGCCGAGGAGATATTTACGAGACCACCGAAGCCGCTATCGCCGGTGGCGCCGACATTGTCCAACTTCGAGAGAAGGACTGCCCGACGGGTCAACTCCTCGAAATGGCACGGCGATTACGAGCCATCACAGAGAAAACAGACACTCTTCTGATGATTAATGACCATATCGCAGTGGCTCAATTATCTGGAGCGGATGGAGTCCACCTCGGCCAAGAAGATGTCCCTCCCCACGAAGCACGAAAAATATTGGGGCCCGATGCCATCATAGGCTTATCGACCCACTGTAAAGAACAAGCTGAAAAAGCGGCCGGCTTGGGAGCGGACTACATAGGAGTGGGACCGATTCACGAAACCCAGACAAAAGTCCACCGCTCGTCAGTCGGTACCGGATACATCACAGAAGCTCAAAGTTGTTGCCCACTCCCCGGCTTCGCCATAGGCCGAATCGATGACACGACAATAGATGCTGTTCTCTCCGCGGGTGCTGATCGCATTGCTATTTGCACTGGAATCATTGGAAAAGAAGACCCCGAAGCCGCCACCCGTCTCTTGGCTGAGAAACTTGAAGCTGCCCAATCCGAAAGGAATGTCGGTGCCTGACGATTCTCGCCCATCCGAAGATCAAGAAACCGTTTCTCAGGACTCTTTTCTCAAGCGTCTCTACCATCGAATTTTAGCCGAGTCTGAGACTCGAAGAGGCCCTGCTGTTTTAGCGACCATCTCTTTTGCAGAATCGAGTTTTTTCCCGATTCCCCCAGACCCGTTACTGATTGCATTAGGTATTGGAAATCCAAAGAGAGCCATCCCCCTCGCCGTCTTGACGACACTCGCCTCCGTTGCGGGAGGCTGGTTGGGATATGCGATAGGTGCATGGGCGTTCGATTCGGTCGGGGTCGCGATTCTCGACTTTTTTCAAGCACACGAAATATTTGAAGAAGTACGAGAAGGATTCATCGATGTGGGATTCATCGCAGTGCTCGCAGCAGCACTGACTCCCCTCCCCTACAAGGTCTTCACCATCGCTTCAGGAGCAGCGGGAATGCCATTGGGAATATTCACTCTGGCCAGTCTCGCAGGACGCGGCATACGATTCATGGCTGAGGGAATTCTGATTCGTATTTACGGTGAGAAGATTAAAGGTTTCCTCGAACGCTGGTTCGGCTGGATCTCAATCGGAGCTTTGGTGATGGGCGTATTGGGATTTGTCGCTCTGAAGTTTTTCGTCTGAGGCCCCAAGTCCAATTCATTGCCCAGCAGATTGTGCATTCTGGATTCGACTTGGTCTTCCACCGCTTCGACCCGAACTTCCATGGGAGTCCCCACCTGCGCACGTGATTTAAGTTCCATCTCCCACCGAGATCGATGCTCTTCTGTGGTCACGACACGAATTCCAGGTCCAGAGTGTGGCTCATCGGGAGGATCTGATAATCCCTCCATACCAAACCAACCAGGCCCAGATTCAGGGGCGATCCAAACGCGTGGCCAGTCAGGATCTCCTGCGGATATCGAAACCACCACCTCAGCACCTTGTGCCGCACCCGCAAGAACCCAATGATCCGCCTGAATGTTCCTTTGAAGGAGCAATTGGTCCCTCAGTTGGCCCAATCCGAAACCGAGGGTCCAAAGGTCTTCTATCCTGTGATCTTCAGCAAGCCACTCTCCACCTTTCCCGGCAGAGTATGTCTGTTCGACGACAACGATAATGGGAGAAGGACCATGAATTTCTCTGAGCCGCTTTAACTCTTGGTCCGGATCACTTTCTGAAGATCCCAGCCAGATCAAGGCGGGCAATGACTGGCCCTGCTGGGGTATCGGGGCATCGATGAGATACCTCAAGGGTCGTGGTGAATAGATCGCCAGACGACCAGAATGATCTCCACGAGCGGTCGCAGCAGTCCAAACGATCCAGTCCGCCACCGGTTCCGTTTCTTCGTCCACCACGGCAGCAAGATCAAAGGTGGGGACGATATGAACAGTCCCTACTTCTATTTCAGGGTCACGCAACAGCAACTGATGAACTGTTCCATCCCTCTCCATCGAATGAAAACCTCCATTGACATGGATGACGACACTACCCTCAGAAGATTGCAGAGCTTCGAAGACACTCTCCGCCATGGTGTTATCCCAAAGGCTCTGAACTTTTTCGACTCTCTCTTCAGGGGAACCTGCACTCGGCGCATGACCATGCCCTCGCACGGTACGATCATACCTTTGCCAATATCTCACAGTACTCGGTAGAAGATCTTTTGCGATCATCGACCGCTCTTCATCGCTCAGTGCTGAGAGTCCTCCGCCAAATGCAACTTTTCGCCATACCTCAGAAGGAACATTGGCAGCGATGACCTTGACCTGATTTTCCTTCGCCCACTCCACGATGGGTCGATATCCGGTCTTGTAGTTATTCCACGGTTTTGCCGTACTCATAAATTCAGTCTCGGAAATCTCACCCGCTAAATAGGAGTCGAGAATCCCCTGCACATTCCGACCGAACATCTCCAATGAAACGATGACGCTACGGCCTTTTTCCTGGTGAATCTCGTGAAGTCTTTGAATAACATCCAGCTCCAAGAGGTGAGTTTGATGATCGAGATGAGTCTCGCCCAGAAAAACCACGTCATCGTTTGCGAGATCGTCAGCCATCTCGGCGAGAGAAACTGTACGGGAAGAGCCTCCCTCAACAATCGTCCAACGATTGTTCGTCGAATCCTGATCGGACTCGAAGCTCATCGTCACTTTGCAGCCACTCAAACACGGACTGAGAAGAAAAATTATCCATGCCGCAGAGATCATGAAAGAAGATCGAGATGTCACTGATTTTTTTTGTTTTGAATCCATGATTCTATCCATTCAACAGCTTCAAGAAGGTTATCTACATGACCATCGATTTCGAGGCCGGCCGGCAAAGGAGAAAGACCTCTTCCAGTCTTTACCCTGAGTCGTTTCAATCCAAGGGTCGCAGCAGCCTGCATATCCACAATCGAATCTCCCACCATCACGGATTCTGAGAGATCGATGCCATGCTCTACTGCCGCATCTTCAAACATACCTGTCCCCGGCTTCCTGCAATCACATCCATCCGTGGGATGGTGGGGACAATATCGAACGGAAGAGATCTCCAGACCCCATTCCTTACAACTTTGTATCAGATTTTCATGAATGCGATTTACAACCTCGTGAGTGGTCCAGCCCCTCCCGATCGCCGATTGGTTCGTCACCACGATGACAGGGAGATTCAACCGCCCTAGCCGAGCCATGGCTTCTGAAGTGAAATCGTAATACAGGAACTGGTCCGGATCTCTCACAGCTTCGAGAACAAACTCGTTGATGACACCATCTCGATCGAGAAATACAGCCTCACCAGAGCTCAACTATCAGCCCTTCCCGAAACATTCATTCCCAATTGCGAACGAACCAACGATCGAAACCCATCGATTATCATATGCGTCATGATCATATGTGCATCTTGTGCTGGCTGCATTTCATGGATTTCAACATGGAGAGGATGATCCACCATTTTCCGAAGAGCTCCTCCCGCGAATCCCGTCATCGCTGCAGTCTGACATCCCAGACTTGAAGCCAACTTCATCGCAGCAACGAGATTAGCCGAATTTCCAGATCCACTCATCGTCAGTACGAGATCATTCGGTCGCGCCCATTGTTGAACTTGTTCTGAAAATACCGCGTCAAAACCGATATCATTTCCCAGAGCGGTAATCGTCGAAGGACTGTCGTTAAGGGAGAGAACTTTGAGTCGACGCGGATGTTCGAAGGGAATCGCAAAGGTAGCAAGGTCTTCAGCCAAGTGTGAAGCCGTCGCCGCGCTCCCCCCGTTTCCAAAAACGAGTAACTGACGATCTTCTTGCCAGGCCTTGAAGATTTCCAGTGTCCAACGGGTCACGCTTTCCACGTCAATCACAGAAATTGCGTTCTGGCTGCGCTGTCGGTATTCCTCCAGCGAGCTTCTCAGATCTGCAAATCCGGACTCAGAATCGTCTCCAGTACCATGATTCTTCGATGTCATTCTTACCTCCTGACAGCATCAGGATACATCTCCACGCCCTCGGGGGTAGGATCTTGCCCGTGGATCACGTTATCCTGTTTCAGTCGTGATACGATTCCACCCCCGATAAGATCCCTACTCCGGGATCTAGGAATCTCGGAGGCCGAGTATCTCAAAGGCCCGAGGAACTCAAAGGCAGAGGAGCTCAAAGGCCGAGTATCTCAAAAGCTCAATGTTACAGAGAGCCCAGTGAGGGAGACGATACGATGCTATGCCTGACAACCCGAATGGCCCCGGCTGCACCCTCTACCCCAGAGGAACGGTTGAAATCTGTCCTCGAAGTGGAAATACCCGGCATCATTCTGGGCCCTGAAGTGCCCCGAAGTGATTGGGCAGCGATGATTCAGGAGATTCGTGGGGCTCAATATTTTGTTCCTGCGATTTTCGCCCCCTCCCTCGAAAATTCAGGGAAAAATGGCGCGAAGAGGTCCTCCCCTTCACTGGATGCCGAGGATTCAACAGAGGCTCAATTTGCCAGAGATCAGGTCCTCGACTCTTTGCTGCGGGCAGAGGATTTATCGATTCCCTCCATGATCCTCACGCCTCCCCGATTGGCTCCTCAGGGGCCCCTATCCAAATTGCACCAACGACACATGGAATGGGCCCATCAGCGAAATCAGCTCCACGCAGACCTCTCGTCATTCCCCTCTAGGGAGGACCCTCAAAGACTCCCTTTCGAAAGAGAACTCATTCGTCTTCAAGCCGAATACGTGAGATTCGTTGAAAACTGGCGCAAGCAAATCCCGCCCGTCTCAAGGAGGAGAAATGCCCTCCTCAGAAACTTAGACAAAATCCTAGATGAAGCAGATCGGAGACAGGTCTCCATTTCGCTCAGAGAAGGAATGGATCCCGAGACTCCTTGCGAGCGTCATCGACTGGAAGAAATATTCTCTATTTTTGATGGAGCACCCCTTTCGATGATTCTTGACCCGGTTGCCGCCTGGCTCAATATGGACATGCAAGGGTTCAACGAAGTTCCTGCATTCACTCTTGCGCAAGAGTGCCATGGGATTGTTTTGTCGGACCTGGACGAATTACACCGAGAAATCTTGATCGGCGAAAAGGGTCTCCACCTCTGGGAGCAATATCACTCTGAGGAAGCCCCACTGTCTCTTCCTCTCCACATCTTAGACCCACACGAAGGGACGCTGACCGCAGAGTTGCGTCATTGCAGAGAGAGGTGCAGAGAATTGGGCTTGGACGGATTACCGCCTCCGAAACCCGGAGAGCCGTTTAAGATATTTTGAGAAGAGCGTTTGGAGATCTCAACTCTCACAAATCAGGACCTCCCCGTGAAGACGGAGGAGGGTTGTATTTGTAAGAGAAGAAAAAAAGAGACCCAACCCAGAAGGGGGAAATTAGGGGAATGTTCCGGGCCGGGTCTTCAGGAACGAGTGATAGGTCGTGTCTGATCGATCCCAGCACCCACGCGGTGCAAAGAGGAAGAAGATAATGAATCTTCGGAAAGGCTCATGTCACCATGAATCACCTTCACCGAATCACCTTCATCGTCAGACGCGAAGTCAGGTTTGGAGTGTTTCTCGGGAAACAGGAACTTGACCCATCCGTTAACCCGTGATTTGGCTCCGTGCCAACCTCTCGACTCCCTGCGATTGTCTACAGGTTCTCCACTATATTCCAGTGAAATTTTTGACTTTCTGTCAACACCGATGATACGTTGCTCCTTCGCTCCCGGGACCCTATCCTGCCTTATAGTGTCATTCTGGGCAGTTTCGTGCAGAAATAGGCCGTCAACCTCGATCACCTTGTCTGGAGTCTTCTTTTGCTCATATCCATGGAAATCCAAGAATCGCTGAAAAAGTCCTCCTGGATTCGACAGATGTTCGAGGAAGGAAACAGACTCAAAGCCGAGTTCGGCACAGAGGCTGTCTTTGATTTTTCCTTGGGAAACCCGCATCTCCCACCTCCCCAGGGTTTCACCGATCGTTTGCGAGAGATCGCGAACGGATCACAGGATTCGATCCATCAATACATGCCCAATGCCGGCTGGCCGGAAGTTCGTGAAAAAATAGCTCATGATCTCCATCGCAGGGATGGACTCCCCTGGAGCGGCTCGGACGTCATCATGACTGTGGGTGCTGGCGGAGCACTCAACATCTTTCTCAAAGCGGTTCTCAACCCCGGTGACGAAGTCGTCGTTCTCAGCCCCTACTTCGTCGAATACTTGTTCTACATCAAAAATCACGGCGGCAACCTTGTTGATTGCCCGACTCGTGAGGATTTTTCACCGGACCCAGAGGCTCTGCTCGCCTGTATCACTGAAAAAACAAAAGCGGTCATCATCAATAGTCCCAATAATCCAACGGGACGCGTCTATACCGCAGAGGAACTGTCGATTTTCACAGATGCTCTGGAAGAGGCTTCCCGAAAAGTGGGACATCCCATATTCCTTGTGACCGACGAACCTTACAAAAAAGTGACGTACGATGGAGTGATATGCCCTGAGGTTCAGTCCCACTACTCTCATACCGTCGTCATCACCTCACATTCAAAAGATTTGGGCCTAGCTGGGGATCGTATCGGTTACATGGCAGTCTCTCCAAATATCGAGGACCGATTGGAATTGGTCGCAGGAGCAACCTTTGCCAACAGAACTCTCGGATTTGTGAATGCGCCCAGCCTTCTTCAACTGGCTGTGGCAGATTGCCAAGAACTCACCGTCGACTGTTCAGAGTATCAAGAGAACCGTCGACTCCTCATGGCTCAGTTCGATGAAATAGGACTCGAATACGTCAGACCAGATGGGGCTTTCTTTCTCTTTCCAAAAACTCCAGAAGCGGATGACGTCGCATTTGTAAAAGAAGCCCAGAAAGAAAAGATACTCGTCGTACCCGGAAGTGGTTTTGGCCGCAGCGGACACTTCCGTCTTTCCTATGCTGTTCCAGAAAAGCAGGTCAGAAATTCTCTCCCCGCTTGGGAACGCCTGATGGACCGAGTCAATTCCAACAGTTCTAACTGAGAGAGATCGACACGATGAGTATCCACTGGACACCCGATCGGGACCAAGGAAGCGAAAGTACACTCCAAGCCGTCTCAAGATTTTTGTCGACTCCTCCGGGATTCGTCAATTTTTTGCCCGGAGATCAAGAACTGGCCCAAATTGAAGACGTCGCCAATTCGATACCCTCCGATCACGAGATTCTTCTTCTTGGAATCGGAGGATCCGCGCTAGGTTCTCTCGCACTCGTCGATGCCCTGTGCCCAGAAGCGGGACACAGACTGACGGTCATCGACAACATAGACCCCGACTCTCTTTCACGATTGCTCGAATCTGTAGATCTGACAGCGACCACGATTTTGGTCATCTCCAAATCGGGAGGAACCGCAGAGACTTCATCTCAACTTCTCTGGATCATCGAAAAATTGCGTCAAAGAGGCATCGATCCCGACGCTTCGATAGTTGCGATCACCGATCCAGAGAAAGGGACTCTCCGATCGATCGCCCAACAACGAGGCTGGCGATCTCTCCCTGTTCCGCCCGAGGTAGGAGGACGCTTCTCCGTATTGACGGCAGTGGGGCTTCTACCCGCAGCTCTCACCGGCATCGATATTCATGCTCTCGTTGCAGGAGCACGTTCCGCTCTCTCAGATCTCTCATCAGCGACGGCAGATCATGCCTTAGTACGCTGGATCAGTAGTTGGGAAGAGCACCATGAACTGCGGACGATGGTCGTCCATTTCGCATACAGAGATCGCCTCGTCACTCTGGGAGACTGGTTTGCACAACTCTGGGCAGAAAGCCTCGGGAAAAAGCATGATCTTTCGGGCCGAGAAGTCTATCGCGGCTCCACGCCCCTCGTCGCTCGCGGAGTCACAGATCAACACTCCTTGGTGCAACTTTTTGTCGAAGGCCCTGATGACAAACAATTTTTATTCCTCGATGCCCATCTCAATGAATCGGATTTGGAAATATCGAAGGAAACTGCGCAATTGCATCCCGATTTGGAATACTTGGGTAATAAGTCCCTTGGAGAATTGAGGCGAGCCGAACTGGAAGGAACCATCGCGGCGCTGCAATCCGCAGGGAGACCCGTTTCCCGTGTCCTTCTCGATACCATCGATGAATCTCATATCGGTGCATGGATGATGCTGATGGAGATCGCTACAGTTCTCGCCGCAGAAATTCTAAACGTCGACCCCTTTGATCAACCCGGAGTTGAGGGAGGCAAGGCTGTTGCATTTGCACGTATGGGGAAACCAGGCTGGTCAGAAAAAGGGCGACGGATCGAAGCGGGGGCTCAGGAGTTAAAACCTTCTCCCCCTATCCCTGTTTCAAAAAATAACGATTAGTTTTTTGTGGCACGTACACTTCTCAAGCGTGCCTGCCACTCGCTGGAGCTGATCAATCCCTTGTCCTGCAATAATGAGACTAATGCCTTCTGTGCAAGAATCAGTTCTTCCAGAGTCGCATCATGACTCTGCGAGTGGACTGTCGACGGAGTTTCCACACGTTGAGCACGGGTTGTAGGAGAAGAAACAGAAGCCTTTTTACTTCGGGGAGAGACCTCTCCCTCCTTGGCCACATCTCCGGAAAAAAACTCGAGCGGCAACGAGAAACGATCTGCGATCCTTCTCACGAGGGCATGACTCGCATGGCATTGACCATCAAGAACATCCTGAATCGTCCCAGGTAGGACCCCGATACCTCTAGCGAGACCTGGAACAGTCTCATGATGTGTATCGATCAGAAATCTGATTTTGCGAACCGCAGAGTCCTGATCGACTGAGAGATCTCTGTCGCCAGTGTCCTGCTGAGTTCCGGTCTTATTCTTCAAGGAGTCTCCGATCTTGAGTGGGTTTTTCCCTTTCCCAACTATCGGCAGACTCCGGAGAACTCTTCAGTCAATTTCCAGAATTTATCGCGCAAACAGTAAAAGAGCATTTAAGAACACTTCTGAGGTCTGTCTCCAAAAGGATCGAAAGAGAGGATCCCCAGCGAATAGAATCACCTGGCCCCTCCCGCTCGATTCAGCCACCAACCAGACTCCACCGCTCAATTGGGTTTGATTTTCATCTGAGATAAAACCACTCACGACCGGAGATGTGCCGGGAAGAACTCCCACATCGGATCCGTCTCCCTCCAGTTTGAAAATTCTTGTACTGGAGATCATGCCGTGAATCTTCTCAGGCATTCCGAAGGAGAGCGGGTGCTCTGTATCCAAATCAATACTGACGATGTTTCCCGGGACTTGTTGCTGACGACGCTCTTCACGAATTTCAGATCGACTTCTACGCTTCGGTTCTTTTTCTTTGGGATTCCGCTGAGTTTCTTTGGTCGCACGCGAAATCAAACCGTCTTTGCCGCCGATGCGAAATGCACTACTTCCCAATGCAATACACACCCCACCACTTCGTACCCAACTTTTGACACTCGAGAGAGTCTCCTCACCCATCGCGGAAGAGCCCATGCCTCCCGGAATAACGAGAACATCAAAATCGTCGAGGCTTCTTCTCAATCCAGAAGCGGATATGGCGGTGAAAGGAATCCCCATCTCCTGCTCAAGAAAGCTCCAAACTGCGCCATAGGAGCCACTCGATACCGCATCGGGTCCCAACACTGCGATCTTTGCGTGGGCGAGCTCAGGGAACTGATCAGAGCCCAAATCAGGGCCTATATCCGTCCAACCACTAGAAGTCCCACGAAAGAGGGTTCCCGTTGCCTGAGCGGTCTTCAAAACGGCTTCGTGAGTCTCTTCGCCATCGACTCTGACGATCAAGGTTCCAGCAGGATATGACTCCCCCTGAATTTCGATGGGTTGGGTGACGAGGTCTACAGATTCGCCCGCCTCCTGTAGAGCCCTCAATGCTTTGGCTGAAGGTAATCCTGTCCAACGGTGAAGGTAAGCAAGGCGACCTCTTTCTTCGACACGTCCTGCTTCAGGATTCCCCCCTGAGAAAGGAATGAGAATGGTATTTACAGGATTGGGAGCGACCAAAGTCTCGACTCCATAAGTCAATGGCAAAGACCATGCTGCCACATCATAAAAATACGCGTCAGCGGCTTCGGCATGATTCTCCAGCAGTGTTTTCGCAAGACGCCCCTGTGCTTGATCCAGAGGAACAAAAACGGTCCCAGGAGGCAGTTTTCTGACAGGGAGCATTTCTCCAGAGTGCGACTTCAATCCTTCGGCGACAGTTTCGTCCATGTTCTGTAACAATTCGATGCCCTGTCGCTGAAGAAGATCAATCAGGGCTAGGCGTCTATGATCGTCTTCGCTTGGAGGCAGAACGTACTGACTCACATCTCCGTTGCGACCTGCGAAAATTGTTTGCTCTCGGAATAAGAAGAACTCTTCTTGAAGTTTCTTTCGATGGTCTGCGGCGCATTCTACGGTCGCTAATCCTGCGACGTGATGGTGGTGCAATCTATCGCCCAGAGTCAGGAGGTCGCCGTCGCTTCGTCGATAAACAAGCCCTGCTCTGCCGCCTCCTGCTTGCTCATAGGTCATACCGATGGAGCCGTTCAGTGAAGGCCAAGAGTCACCGTATGCCGGATAGAACAAATCGAATTGCTCACCCGTATAGTATTTCCAGCCAAATCTATCAAAGGCCTCTGCATTACTTTTTCCAAATGTCGTCGACCAGTCCACTCTCTCCCTGGGAATGTTTCCATTGATCGGTTCTTCTGGCGGGAAGAAAAAGTAGGAAGAGCTCGGGGACATCTCATGGAAATCCACATGAACCAGTGGCTGCCAACGCAGGTACTCTCGGATGCGCTGACGTGTTTCAATCTGGCTCTGCCATGCCCAATCTCTATTCAAATCAAAATAGTAATGGTTTGTTCTTCCAGAGGGCGAGGGAGGTGAATGCTCACGAGCAGCGGGGTCAGGATTTGGAGGATTCGACTGTACCGAGTGGTACCACTGCAAATACCTCTCTCTTCCATCGGGATTCAGCAATGGATCAAGAATGACCAAAGTGTTTTCACGAATCCCCTCCATACGTTCTCCGCTGCCATCGGCTAATTGATGCAAGGTGGCCAATGCCGCTTCTGTGGGCGAAGACTCGTCTCCATGCACATTATATGAGAGCCAAACGATCGCGGGCAATTCCTTCAAGACACCCTCAAGATTTTGATCCACTGACCTCTCCATTTTGATGGGGTCAGCCAATAACATTTGAGACTCTCGAATTTCTTCCAAGCGGGAAATATTGTCCGCGGAAGAAATCATCAGGAGAATCAGCTCCCTACCTTCAGAGGATACTCCGTATTTTTGGACTGAAACCCGAGGGGATTTCTCGGCAATCGCTTTGCAGTAATCGATCACATCCCGATGTGAAGTAAATCTATCCCCGAGAGGAATACCAAAGAACTCTCCAGCAGTCGGTAACTTTCCTTCATAGGAATCATCAGACTGGTAAGAAAAATAACCTTTGGTCGTCGGCGATTTATCCTGGGCCTCTGCGAGAGAGAACCCTGAAAAAAGCGGCAATATGCCGACTATCATGAGTAGAAGATTCACATTTTTTTTGATTTTCATCTCGACAACTCCCCCATCTTGCAGGAAACATTCGTGTAGATCATCATTCTGCACGGGGATCAGTGATCTGACCAGTGGCATGAAAAAAAATGAAATGGGCTCTCATTACTCACCTCAATTCGGAGATCAGACCATTAGTCCATCTGGCACTCCCCATCGTCATCACTCAAGTTGGGCAAATGATGATGGGCATGGTGGATATCTGGATGGTCAGTCGCCTAGGGACCCAATCCCTCGCAGAAGTCGCACTCGGAGACACATGGGCCTTCGGAACCCTCATTCTCGTCATAGGGCTGATCCAGGGGGTGGACCCTCTCTTCACGCAAGCTCATGGCGCTCAGGATTCGGTCTCACTCGGCAGAACCTTTCAGCGAGGCATTCTGCTGTGCATTCTTCTCTGCCCTCTCTTGGGGATCGCCTGGGGATACACGGCTGATGCTCTTCGATTTCTGGGACAAAGCGAAGATCTACTTTCTGGTGCCTCCTCCTATGTCTCCGCTCAGGTCTTCAGCATTCCCCCTCTTCTCGGGTTTTTCATCCTGAGACAGTACCTTCAATGCCGAGGAGTTCTGGCTCCTGTGGTATGGACAATCCTGATTTCAAATTTGTTCAACGTAGTCTTCAACGAACTGTTCATTTTTGGTGGGCTAGGGTTTCCCGCTATGGGAATAGAGGGCGCAGCACGAGCCACAGGTGCGAGTCGTATCATCATGTTCCTGCTCTTGGTAGCCATCGTGATTTACGGCAAGCATATGAAGAATGGATGGACCCCTTGGACACTCCGATCCTTCTCCCCTGTGGCAATGCTGCGACTGATTCGATATGGCCTCCCCGTCATGATTCATTTCGGAGTTGAAGTTTGGACCTTTCAAGCCGCCACATTGATGGCGGGACGACTGGGTTCGGAATCATTGGGCGCTCATATTCTTGTCTTAAAAATAATCAGTTTCACATTCATGTTTCCTTGGGGACTCAGTGGAGCCGCCACGACTCGGGTCGGAAATCTGCTCGGCGCCGGAAAGATTCCCGCAGCGATCAACTCCGCGAAGATGTCTCTAGTCCTGGCTTTTCTAACGATGCTCGTCATGGGGATATTGTTGAAACTGTTTGGAGCTGAAGTCACACGCTTGTTTTCGAAGGACACTGCAGTATTAGCGCTGGCCACGGGACTTCTCCCCATCGCGGCAGGCTTCCAAGTATTTGACGGTATTCAGGCGGTGTCTGCTGGGATACTGAGGGGGGCTGGATTAACGGTGCCGGCAGCCCTCATGAGCCTGATCGGATTCCCCATGGTGACGATTCCATTGGCCTATTATTTGGCCTTTGAAATGGAATGGGGTCTGAAAGGAATCTGGTGGGCGTTCCTGATAGGTCTGTTCATCATGGCGACCCTACTCACTCTTTGGGTCAGATTTTCAGCAAGAAGTTGGAAACCTATAGAACGACAAATCGGATAGCAAACGTCTCATCGAGATTATAGAGAATCGGATATGAGAAACCTGAATCGGCCCTCCTTGCAGACCACTTCAAGGATGGCCCCTTCTTCTCCGATTTCCAAACCACAGGACAGCCCCGACTTCCCCGGCCCCACAGAACCTAATAACGGAGCGGGACTATCGAGGGATTCTCTTTCCAAATTTTCAAGAACTCTGTCGAGTGCAACGACCATCTGTTCCGACTTTTCAATCTCTCGCACAAGTTGAGTTCGTTCCTGACTTTCTTCCTGATCCGTCATCCGTCTCAGTTTACGGCGTTGCTTTTGAAGAATATCCCAAGACTCTTGACGCTTCGCAGCTCTTCGATCTCGGGAAGGATCCATGAGAACCAACTGCCTTTTCCCAGAGGAAGTCTTGATAAACAGACACCGCTTTACTTGTGGAGAGACTCTGGGATCTTCAAAAGTTCCGAGATATTGCCGATCTGAAAGACGAGTCTCTATCGGAAAAGAATGAGTCTCTAACTTCCAACGACCTTGCTCCAAAAGAAATGAAGAAACGGGTCGCCCTTCACTTGTCATTTGTAATATTCCCCAACGAAGATCAAGTTGAAGAATGGCTTCTTCCGGAGGTGCATTTTTCTCGCCAGTGATCGCTGCGATAGAGAATCTCAGTTCACGGGCAGGCCTGTCGAGAACTCCTCGAACCGCAGGCACTTTGATGCCTTCTCCACCGCCATAGGGAACAAACACAAGAACTGGATCCTTGTCGGTAAAACTCTCCAGTTCAACACGATGCCATCCCGGTGGAATGAACACTCCACTCCAAGAGACAGGTAGAGCCAATCGCACACTCGCGGTCCCGGGTATCCCGACCCGACGGGGCTGAGACAAATCCGGCAATACGGGAAGACCCTCTGGAGCATCCGTCAGCATTGCGGAAAATTGAAGAGCCCCAATTTCCACTTTTGAATTGTGGGTTCTCAAATCCTTCGTTCCTGGAACTGAAGAAGCCAAGACTTCTTCAAGGATCATAGTTCCCGAAAGTAACAGGAATAACATCGCCAAAATGCCGACGAGCCTTCGACAAGAGTGGCGAATAAGACGGGACCCCATCAGGTTCGGCACGTGGACCACCATTCATGAGAAAGGGTCGGCCACGCTCTCCCACTGAGGAGAATGTGCCCGACCCTTGTTCGCTTTAAAGAAACTTGCAGAATCGACTAGAAACTATAATCAAGTCCTACGTAGACCCCAAGTCCACCGTAATCCAGTGTATCCGCGTTATCTCCGTCGGAATCCACATCGATCACCAATGGATGGCTGGCAATGTCATACTGAGCTTCGGCAACAAAGCCGAGAGCTCCGTCAAACATATCCCAGCGTAACGAAGCCGCCGGACGGAACAGGAACATCAACTGGTCAGTGACTTCAACAACAGCCCCCGGAGAACCGACTTGAACTGCGGCAAGGTAACCACTGCTCAGAGACAAGTCTGTGTAGAGTCCACCCACACCGAAACCGTAACGGAGGTAGGGCATTCCTGTATTTTCAGAGAGAGGAACATCCCAATCAAAGTTGATCGTGAAGGAACGACGATCTGCTCCTGAGAGAGCTCCTTCAGCGACGTCTCTAATGGCGAACGGATTCGTAAGGCTTGCAGGTCCTGTATATGCAGCGCCATCTACATCTGTGACGACTCCATACTCAAAACCAAAGTGCATCCCGTACTCGTACTCGTAACCCATTCGCAGTGCGACTCCGGTGCCGCTTGTAAAGTGACTGCTCGTGGGGGAAAAAGAACCCATCTTTATCTCACTGTGCATCTTGTCCTCAAAGAGCATCGCTTCGCGGGCATTATAACCTGGAGCAAGACAACCCGAGAGGCTCATAGCCACCATGCAGAAGACTGCAAGGAACAACGGGGAGCGGCAAGACTGACTCAACTTCTTCATTCTTCATCTCTCCTTACAAAATTCGTAACCGGTACTCATTGGTGTTACCCGCCCTGAGATCTGCTGGAGTTCTGACTTCTGCAGGTATTTTCGTTTCGCAGGCCCCCAGCCCACAGAAACTTTCACACCCTGCTCACTATCAGCACACACCAGACCGACATCACGGGTGATTGCGGTGGCTCTTTGGGTCACCACCCCGGCAGGCCACGACAACATTTCGTGGAACTGGACCGGTTTCCGGGTTCGGCAAAACGAGAAGGTACCCTCTCAGGGTGAGGGGATGCAACCTATGGTCTCAATGCCATTTCGCCAGAAGGGCCGGGAACACGAAAAATTCCCGAAAATTGGGCCTCTAGAGGGAGCACATCACGGAGTTCAGATCGATCCTTAACCTTTTGAAGGGTCTGCTCCACGGGGCCTACGACGGCGGCGACGTCTTTTTCTTGGCGAAGATTTCTCGATTTCTGTCGTTTCCGCCGACGAAGCCCCCTCTGCGGAAGGAGAAGATGCCACCCCGAGTCTCTTCCTTTTTCTGGGGGGTCTTCTTTTTCGTCCAGAATCAGGGGGTAAATCGAGTTCCATTTTCCGGACTTTGACCAACCACGACTGGATCCGATCACTGTCCCCTTTGAGAAGGTATAAGACCTGAATCGCGTCCAGGAGCCAATGTTTGCTCCGGATACCCTCAGGAATCTCATCCCACGAATCCAGTTCCTCGACCTTGTGGAGTCCCCCCATTGCGGACCAAAGCCGGTCTTCATCTCGCTTGTAAACCTTGAGCTGACTAAGAACAGGTTGAGTCTGCTCTCTAAAAGCGGACCTCCTGTCCCTAAATGCTTTCATCGATCTCACATCATCCTGATCGAGAACTTCCGTGACAAAAGGTCCGACCAAAGCGGCAAGAGCCTGCGCAGGCTGAACGGGGGCACCATTTGCCACTTCTTCATCGACCCGAGTCAGCATGGCCAACCAGGAGCGGTGCTCCTCATCGTCTTCGAGACGATCGTGGAGGTCAGGAATCAAAAGTTCCAAAAATCCGAGGCGATGAAGTCCTGAGAAATATTCTGTAGCCTTACCTGAGACCAAATCCTTAAGGAACTCTTCAAGGAGTCGCGCTCTGTTCGCTTTGAGTATCTCTGCTCGATTCTCCACCAAGGCTTCAAGGGTTTGAGGCTCGATCTCGAAACCCAAGCGAGTGGAGTGACGGATCGCCCTCAAAAGACGTACAGGATCCTCTTTGAAGGAATACGAAGGATCCCCCACCATCCTGACTTTGCCCGAACGCAGGTCATCTACGCCACCGACATAATCAAAAATCGAAAAGGATCCGATGTCATAGAACAACCCATTGATGGTGAGATCCCTGCGACAGGCATCCTCTTCCGGAGATCCGTAAACGTTATCGCGACGAATCAATTCACCTTCACGCACAATTTCATCGGCGCCACCGGAAGAGCGAAAAGTGGCGACTTCCAGAATTTTGTTTTGCGCATAATAGAGATGAGCTAGACGAAAACGCCGACCAATAATGCGACAATTCCGAAACAGCTTCTTCACTTGTTGAGGTGTCGCACTCGTCGCAATATCAAAATCTTTAGGTTTCTTCCCCAGCATAATGTCGCGAACAGCACCACCGACGAGATACCCTTTGTATCCATTGTCATGAAGTCGATAGAGCGCTTTGACCGCATCCTTATCGATGTACTTACGAGAGACATTGTGATCGTCTCGCGTGTATATTCGCAGTTCCCCTGAGAACGGTTCAAAGGTGTCGGAAGAATCTTCTGAAGAAGTCGAATCCGAAGGTGTCAATGCCGAAAAATCTTCTGAAGGGAATGAGTCCGCAGATTCAGCGCCTTGCCCATCTGACAAGAAACCATCCTCAGAGGAGAGATTCCCCGGGTGATCGGAATTTGGGTTTCTGTCCTTGGCCGGCATTCTCACCTCGTGACTGAAGAAATCGTGAAGATCTCAGAATCCTGCCTGATGACTTCGCCAAAGTGACGAAGTGCAAGATCCTCAAATACCCTGATGAATCAGGATACTCTTTAGACGAGATCAATCCATGCGATCCATGTGATCCCCTCAATTCACCAAAGCTCACCGATCGTTATGGCGTCAAAACATCTTGCTCAAACCCATGTTATCGAGCGTCAGTGGGGCCTTGAGCGACTATCCCTGTATCCCTCTGCATGACGACAAAGAATCACCTTGAATCGTTGCCGATCGCTATCAAAGCACGATCACGTCGCAGGAAGAGCAGGATCGAAGGGAACACAGGAACTTTGAGGAAACACGGAATTCCTTGGGAAACACAAGCCACCGGAGGGAATACACCTGATTTGAATAAAAAATCGTCCCCACAAAAATCGAGAGAAATCGGGGCAAGTCG
>ERZ802830.702-NODE-702-length-33383-cov-7.73464_pt1 | contig 33383 bp, 26 predicted proteins | sample MGYA00345654_ERZ802830 | MGnify/ENA primary metagenome ERZ802830 (study PRJEB30503, sample SAMEA104212375) | marine metagenome | biome: Westerlies Biome; feature: [SRF] surface water layer (ENVO:00010504) within the epipelagic zone...; material: water... | reverse complement strand
GCTTGGTGATGATTCTATTCATGGTAGAGCAGAAGATGACACATTATTTGGAGAGGGGGGTAATGACAAAATCCGTGGCAAGGAAGGAAATGATTTATTAGATGGAGGCGATGGAGCGGATAGCTTATTTGGCGGCGAAGGTGATGATCTCTTAAAGGGCTCACTTGGGGCTGATGAATTGTGGGGTTCTGATGGAGATGACGAACTTTACGGGGGTCCGGGGGACGATTATTTAGATGGCGGTCTGGGAGATGACTACCTGAGTGGCAATGATGGGGATGATGAGCTCTATGGTGATATAGAAGATAGTTCAACTTTTGGTAACGATACTCTGCTTGGTGGATCCGGAGCGGATTACCTCTCCGGTGATGCGGGCGACGACGTTCTGGATGGAGGCGCGGATAATGATATATTATTTGGCGGGAGTGGGAATGATATCTTAGATGGCGGTACAGGTTTTGATAGGCTTTATGGCGGAGACGGTGATGATAAATACATCCTTAACTCATCGACATTTGAGATAGTAGACTCTGATGGGAACGATTCCGCGACTGTAAATATCGATTTCTCGAAAATACCCTCAACTATCGAGACTATTAACTATGCTGAGGGCGTTAAGGCGTTACCTTATTGGATAAACGCTTTATTGTTTGATGATGCAGCTCGATATTCAAACTTGTTGGGCGCCGGTAAAACATTTTATTACGGTTTTCCGGGAAGTATCGAAGATTACTCATATTCTATCGATGAGAAGGGAGTTAATGGCTGGCAACCTTTTAGTAATGAGCAACAAAGGGATACGCGTGAGATATTTAAATATATAGAGTCAATTATAGATGTCCAGTTTGTTGAGACGAATGACTTTAATCAAAAGAACACGCTCGCATTTGCGAATAGCCAACAAGATAGTGGAGCCTTTGCGATAGGCCCAGGTGCCCCTCCAAATGCAAGCGATATCTATATTGGAATTTTAGACGATGGAAGCTTTCAAGTGCCTTTCGAGAACGGATATCGGTATGCTAATGTATTTACTCATGAAATAGGCCATGCCTTGGGACTTAAGCATCCATTTAATGACCCTAGCCCATCAGGAAAGATAGCGACTCCACCTTACCTTCTCGGGGATGAAAATAACGCAACATGGACCCAAATGTCCTATACCGGGGATAAAAACTCATACGAGTATAGCCCTCTTGACATAGCTGCACTTCAGTACCTCTATGGTGTTAAATCCGCATCAAGATCTGGAAATGATGTTTATATATTTAAGGAGAATGAGCCAAATTTCATATGGGACGGTTCGGGAGATGACACGATAGATGCATCCTCATCTTCCATGCCGGTGACAATTTTTTTAAACCCCGGGTATCAGGGCTTTAAAGGGTTAACCAAAAAATATGCGCCGATTACATCGTCAGGTCAAATTACTGTGAATTTTGGAACGGATATTGAAAACATAATCGGTTCTAGTTTTTCAGATGTACTTACGGGAAATAATTTAAAAAACACTCTGGTTGGCGGCGACGGAAGTGATGTTATTGATGGTGGTGATGAGATTGATACCGCTATCTATACAGAAGATCGAAAGGATTCTAGTTTGACTAGTTTTATTGATTATGGAACTGCTGGTGACAGCATTAAGATTTCTTCTGCTTGGATTATTGAAAGTGGTGGCAATACTGATACATTGAGGAATATAGAGCGGTTAAAATTTAAGGAAACAAATGTAGCTCTGGATCTTGATGGTAATGCTGGAAAGGCAGTTAAGTTACTTTCTGTTCTTCTTGGTGCCGAAAATTCGCAAAATAAAGGCTATATAGGTGTAGGTCTATCGGCTCTCGATAACGGTATGTCATATGAGTCATTGATGCAGGCAGGGCTCGACTTTGTTTTGGGTGAGAATCCGAGTAGTTCTGCCGTAGTCGATCTTTTTTATAAAAACCTTACGGGTGAGCCAACCCCTGATTCTATTTTAAAGGAATATAGTGAGTTACTTGATAGTGGTTTGATGACATCAAGCTCCCTGGGCATAGCTGTTGCTGACCACAGTCTTAATATTAGTAATATTGATTTAGTCGGCCTTGCACAAACGGGCGTCGAATACATAATATAGTGGCCTGTCCAATTAACAGGCCCTTTGGAGCGTTACTCTTAGGGTTTGTTTAATCTGCTAAAGCTTTATTGTTATAAAAAAGTTATTATTAATAGAAGTATTTTAGCCTAGATTTTGACTTTACCAACTTTGATATTGTAGATGCCTGATCACCATAAACCTTTTGCTATTGCCCTCGGGTGTATCATAGTTTTCATGATTATCTATATGGTCGCAGGGTCGATTGGTTGGGGATTGCAGGCTCCAAACGAACAAGCTATTGGGGAAATTTCAAGGTGGTGTGAACGGGTTTCTGCCGGAGCCTTTAGGGAGCCGTCTAATGCTTTGAGCAACATGGGGTTTATGCTCGCAGGCTTGCTTATGCTTCGAGTGCTTTCGAAGGACTCAGAGTATCTGCTTGGGTTAAATCAATTTTTTGGGTTTACACCAATTTCAATTCTGTACGCGAGCAGCGTAATTTGGCTGGGAGCTGGTTCAATGCTGATGCATGGCACGCACACGAGATGGGGTGCCTCTGCAGACAACTTAAGTATGGTTATGTATATATTGATTCCATGGCTATTTAACCTTTCCCAAATGGGGGGGTGGAGTACGAGAAAGTTACTAATAATCTACGGTTTGCTCGTTGTGACTTATGGAGTGGGGCGTGAATTTCTTGGTTCGAGGTTAGGAATCAATCTAGACCTCTTTGACATCTCTATCGCCTTGTGGTGTATCTCAGAATTACTCTATAGATACTGGTCTCCAAGGTTTCGTTTTATATCGGGGTTTTCAGGTTTTATAGTAGCCGCTATTTTTGGTATTTCCCCCATAGAAATGATTTCTCAGTTAGATAAATATTGGTGGGTCATTTTATTTTGGTTGCCAGGTTTATTTTCAAATTTCCAGCCCGTGGCTCAGAGGCAGTATTATCCTTGGTTCCTCTTTGGAATGGGAACTTATTTCATTGCGTTTACAATTTGGTTAACTGGGAGACCAAGTCATCCTTGGTGTAATCCAGATTCAGTTTTCCAAGCTCACGCTCTCTGGCATTTACTTTCCGCATTAGCGACGTGGTTTTTCTTCAAATACTTTCGCACAGAGCGAGGAATAAGACTTTAGAAAAGATGACTGTCGCAATTTCAATTAAAAATCTAACAAAAATCTATGCTAACGGGTTTGAAGCTTTAAAGGGTATATCCCTGAAGGTGCATCAGGGCGACTTCTTTGCGCTGCTTGGCCCCAACGGTGCTGGTAAATCAACCACGATTGGCATCCTATCAACTCTAGTCAAAAGAAGTTCTGGTGCGGTAGAGATATTTGGTAAAAACGTCGATACGCATGTTTACGAAACTAAAAATGATTTGGGGTTAGTGCCTCAGGAATTCAATTTTAATCAATTTGAAAAAGTGCAAGATATAGTTATAACTCAGGCTGGTTACTATGGGCTGCCAAAGGTTTTAGCCGTGCAAAGGGCGGAGAAATATCTTCGCAAACTGGGCTTATGGGAAAAGCGCAATGATCGTTCCCGCTCCCTATCTGGTGGCATGAAAAGACGCTTAATGATTGCGAGGGCTCTTGCTCATGAGCCGCGTTTGCTTATATTAGACGAGCCTACGGCTGGAGTTGATATAGAATTACGGCGCTCGATGTGGGAATTTTTGAAAGAGATTAATTCAAACGGCACGACCATAGTATTGACGACTCATTATTTAGAAGAGGCAGAACAGTTATGCAAAAAGATCGCCATAATTGATGAAGGCAAAATAATAGAAAATACTAACATGAAGGAGTTATTAACAAAGTTAGATTCCGAAACCTTTATTTTAGATTTGGTCGACAGTATTGCTCGAGCGCCGAAGACAAGTTTTTCAGATGTAACAATTCGAGGGATAGATGATAGGTCAATAGAGGTGACGCTGTCGGCAAAGCGAAGTATAAATGAGGTCTTTGCCGAGCTGGATAGGAATGGGGTAAAAGTTTCAAGTATGCGCAATAAAACAAATAGGCTCGAACAGCTATTTATGTCCCGGCTGGAAGAAAGTGGAGCTAAATGATGTTCTCTGACCATAAATATATTGCATTCGAAACCATTGTAACTAGAGAGGTGCGCAGGTTTTCCCGAATTTGGTTGCAAACGCTTGTGCCGCCAGCAATCACAATTGGCCTTTATTTTGTAATTTTTGGAAATTTGGTTGGTCGTAGAATTGGGGAGATGGGTGGATTCCAGTATATGGAATTCATTATACCTGGCCTGATAATGATGAGTGTTATACAGAATTCTTATTCAAATGTAGTATCGAGCTTTTTTAGTCAAAAGTTTCAAAAAACTATTGAAGAGCTTCTCGTGGCACCTATTCCAAATTACGTAATTCTTTCTGGCTTAATCGTGGGTGGAATGTGCCGAGGATTAGCTGTTGGTGCTATAGTTACAGCAATGTCGCTTCTTTTTGCTGATTTACATATCCAATATCCAGTAATCACTATACTTGTTATTTTATTAACTTCTATAGTTTTCTCATTGGCAGGGTTCATCAACGCAGTATTTGCAAATAGTTTTGATGACATATCAATCGTGCCGACATTCATACTCACGCCCTTAATTTATCTGGGCGGTGTATTCTACTCAATTCAACTCTTACCTACTTTTTGGCAAATCATTTCTAAGTTAAATCCAATATTTTATATGGTAAATGCATTTCGATATGGAATTTTGGGTGTGTCGGATGTTGACGTCACCTGGGCTTTTATTATGTTGGTTTTTTTCATAATCGTCCTCTATATAGGCTGCATTTGGTTGTTGCGAAGCGGCAAAGGAATAAGGACTTAGATTAAAATCATCATATGATCGAAAACCCCCTAGGTAAGACTGCCCCTATACCGAATCGATATAATCCCGATTTGTTGTTCCCTATACCTCGCATTAAGGAAAGAGCTAAGTTGCCTGTCTTCGCAAATGGTAAGGTTAATGGCTTAGATCTGTGGCGAGCGTATGAACTCTCTTGGTTGAACGAATATAGTAGACCAGAAGTAAGAGTTGCTGAATTTACCTTTAACTCGGAATCAGAGTATTTAATAGAGTCTAAATCCTTAAAGCTATATCTTAATTCGTTAAATGGAGAGGTGTTTAAAGACGAGGCAGATATTTCAGCTAGGTTAATAAGTGATTTGTCTTCCGTATCTGGTTATGAGGTTGGCTTAACCTTGATATCGTTAGGCTTAATTAATCGGCTTAAGACGAATATTGTAATTGGGAGTTCTCTGGATAAGAATCAAGATTTCGAACTCATGGAAGAGCCCGATGGTTCCATGCTAAAGGTGTCTGATTCCTCAGTCACTAACGAGCAGTTATACTCTGATCTGTTTCGATCGGTATGCCCGATAACTGGGCAGCCAGACTGGGCGACGTTTCTTATTGAATATTCAGGAGCTCAGATAATTGAAAGTTCGTTGTTAAGCTACATTTGTTCTTTTCGAAAACATGCGGGCTTCCATGAAGACTGCGGGGAAAGAATATTTAACGATATAATAGAGCGGTGTAAACCTAGAAATTTAACCATTTCTTTAAATTTTGTCCGAAGGGGTGGAATCGATATAAGTGTTTTTCGAAGCACTGAGGACTCGTTGTCTAACAAAAGTTTGGTTAGATTGATCAGGCAATAGTTGTCTTGTATTGAAGCATGCGCTGGTATAAATTGCAGGAATTCTCGGTGAGGTGTCCGAGTGGTTTAAGGAGCACGCCTGGAAAGTGTGTAAGTCGAAAGGCTTCGAGGGTTCGAATCCCTCTCTCACCGCCACTTAAACTATTGAACGTGTAGAATGGTAATTATTGTAGGTGATTATTGAGTTTTGAATAAGATAAGCAAATTAACTCTGACACTGATATTTAGTCAATTACTGGCGGTGGATTTAGTCATTGCGCAAGACCAGGATGGGAATACTCGAGCTATTGATAATGCTATGTCTGCGCTTGACATGTTTATGGAGGCTTTCAATAGCCGAGATATGAAGGCGTGGGCAGCTACTCTGAATTATCCGCACGTGCGATTTGCCAGTGAAGCTGTAACCGTCTGGATGAATGCGGAGGAATTTGAACGTGGGGCTACATTTGATCGTTTGCCGCGGACTGGATGGGATCATAGCAGTTGGTTGGCAAGAGATGTGTCGCTGGTTTCCCCTGGTAAAGTTCATGTCAATACCGTGTTTCAAAGATTTAATGACAAAAACGAACCAATTGGCACGTATGAGTCTCTTTACATTGTAACCCTCGTAGATGGGCACTGGGGAACTCAAGCGAGATCTAGCCTAGCCCCTTAATCCACATACAGATTTTGCAGGAGTATATGAATGATGGCTTTAGAAATCAGACTTATTTTCTCTTACATCAGTATTTTTTGTTCTCTTATTCTCGTGTCTTCCTCAAAAGCTCAGGATTTTGATTGGCCGAGTTATGGGGGTGATAACGGTTCTAGTAAGTACGCGCCACTTAGCCAGATTAACGCGGAGAATGTTAGCCGACTTGTTACTGCGTGGGAATGGGAGAGTCCAGATAACGCATTAGTCTCAGATATCATTCGAGACGGCGGACCAATGTTGCGTCCCGGACCGTTTAAGGCTACTCCAGTGGTCGTTGATGGATCAATGTACTTGCCTACAACTTATGGACAAATAGTTTCATTAAACCCGGTTAGTGGTCAAATTAATTGGGTTTTTGATACAAAAACTTACGAAGATGGGAGGCCAACTAATCTAGGTTTCAATGTTCGTGGTGTTGCGTACTGGGATGGAGGTGAGGAGAAAAGAATATTTTTCGCTACTAATAATTCATATTTGTGGTCCATAGATTCTGCTACAGGAATTCCAGATAGCGGATTCGGTAACGATGGAAAGATAGATCTAACGCTTGGGCTCGGTCGACCCGTTGACAGGGGCCAATACGGTGTAGTCTCCCCGCCATTAGTTTCAAATAATAAGGTAGTTGTAAACTCTATTGTCGTAGATGGCCCTCGAAACAAGGAGGCACCGCCTGGTCACGTCAGGGCATTTGATCCGCTAACAGGAGATCTAGAGTGGATGTTCAATACCATTCCGCAGGCTGGGGAATTTGGAAATGACACATGGTTAGAGGGTTCATCAGAGTATAGCGGCAACACTAATGCTTGGACGATTATGAGTGCCGACGATGAGCTAGGCATCGTCTATCTCCCTATAGGTACTCCAACTAATGATTGGTATGGTGGTCTAAGACAGGGTGATAATCTTTTCGCAGAAAGTTTAGTCGCCGTTGATATTAATGATGGAGAATTATTGTGGCACTTTCAGATGGTTCATCATGGGGTTTGGGACTATGATTTACCCGCCGCACCAACACTGATTGATATTAATGTTGATGGTCGTAGTATAAAAGCCGTGGCGCAGATCTCTAAACAGGGATTTACCTACGTATTCGATCGAGTATCAGGTGAGCCAGTTTGGCCGATAGAAGAAAGAGCGGTTCCACAGAGTGCAGTACCCGGTGAAAAGTTATCTGCAACGCAACCGTTTCCGAGTAGACCAGCTGCATTTGAGCCTCAAGGCATTAGTGATGAAACACTCATTGATTTCACTCCAGAATTAAGGGAGGAGGCGCTGAGAAATATTGAACCATTTGACTATGGACCGCTATTTACACCTCCTAGTCTGAGAGGGGCAATTCAGTTTCCTGGTTGGGCTGGTGGAGGAGAATGGCATGGTGCCGCGTTTGATCCAGAGACGTCCCTTTTCTATGTTCCATCGGCATCGGGACCGATTGTTGTTCAATTAACAGAGGCCGATGCTTCCGAATCTAATTTGCGTTACCGGAGGGGTGGTGCACGTTCTGTTGATGGTCCTCAAGGCTTACCGCTCACAAAACCGCCTTACGGCAGAATTACAGCGATAAATATGAACACTGGTGAGCATGAGTGGGTAGTACCTCACGGTGAAGGAATTCGGCAGGAAATAATCGATAAGGGAATACTTGATCCAGGCCCGGTGGGTTCTACACATCGAGTAGGCCCGCTACTCACACAAACATTATTGCTCTTTGCGCAAATAGATGGTGAGCGAAATTTGTTGAGAGCCTTCGATAAAATGACTGGATCGGTCATCCACGAGCACGAATTACCTCTTGGCCCGCAGGGGACTCCGATGACATATATGGTGGATGGTAAGCAATATATTACAATCGCCGTGGGTGGGCGGATAGACGCGAGGTTAGTCACTCTCAGCTTACCCTAATGCGAGTAACAAGCGACTAAATTGGATACACTTGCAGGTTTTGAAGTAAATATTTATTCTAAAGCTGAGATTCCCTGTGTCTATGGTATCATTTATGACGGTATCTCTTGTCGGTCCCCACGCAATGATAAGTTATGAACCCCGCCAGGCCCGGAAGGGAGCAACGGTAGTAGCCAATTCATGTGCCGAGGTGTGGCTGGCAAGGGTTGCCACTGCATATCAATTTAATCCGTCGTTAGCAGATTAAATAACATGAAGCGTTACGCGAACAAATAATGAGATGAGCTACCAAGTACTTGCTCGCAAATGGCGTCCCAGTAATTTTTCAGAAGTTGCAGGGCAAGCGCATGTCCTAAAAGCATTGATCAACGCTCTAGATAATGAGCGTCTACATCACGCTTACCTATTTTGTGGAACTCGCGGTGTAGGTAAAACAACGCTGGCTAGGGTTTTGGCTAAATGTTTGAATTGTGAAACTGGTGTTACTTCTGATCCTTGTGGGCAATGTAATTCGTGTTTGGCAATAAAGGAGGGCCGATTCCTCGATTTAATTGAAGTAGACGCCGCGTCGCGAACCAAAGTAGAGGATACTCGAGAACTACTTGAGAACGTTCAGTATTCCCCGTCGGCCGGACGATTCAAGGTATATCTGATTGACGAAGTGCACATGTTGTCAAATCATAGTTTCAATGCGCTGTTAAAGACGCTGGAGGAACCACCACCGCATGTGAAGTTCCTCTTCGCAACTACCGAACCCAAAAAATTACCAGTAACGATTTTATCTAGATGCCTTCAATTTAATTTAAAGCCTTTGGCGCCGAAGATAATTGTGGATGCCCTAGTCAAGATTCTGGAAAAAGAGAAATTCGCATATGATGCAGAAAGTCTTTGGGATATTGCGGCGGCTGCGGATGGCAGTATGCGAGATGCGCTTACCTTGCTCGATCAAGGAATTTCTTTTTGTGAAGGGCAAATCAGGGTCGATGATATTCGTGAAATGCTCGGAGTTCCAGATAAGCAACAAAGCTTTAATATTCTTGAGGCGATCGCGGCAAAATCAGCTTCGAATGCGCTTGAGATTATTGAAAAGATTGCAGAGACCTCCCCTGACTTCGTTAGTTTGCTAGATAATCTTCTGTCTACTTTCCACCGATTAGCAATTGCAAAAATTTTACCTAATTCCATCGATAATGATTTAGGTGACAAAGAGCAAGTCCTTAAGCTATCTGAGCAGTTTTTGTCCGAGGACCTTCAGCTCTACTACCAAATGGGCGCAAAGGCTAGATCAGATTTGCAATCTTCACAAGATTATAGGTCAGCGTTTGAAATGCTGATTTTAAGAATGATTGTCTTTTCTCCCATAGAGGAGACTAATGCCTCAAGAGAAACTGTGGCTAATCAAAAAAAAAAATTAAAGCAAACTCAATCAAGTAATCACGTAAGTCAGAATGAATCTCAGGCTTCCCGGGAAGCTCAGGAACTGAAAGAGCCTTCATTAACAGATGCAGGTATTGCTTACCCTCACCGGAATAATACCGCTGGTCCAAAATCACAACAGACGTTGAGGTCCCAAAATGCCGTTGTTTTGGATACTAATAAGGAATGGTTGTCAGTATACTCGAAGCTGAACTTGAATGGGTTGCTAGAGAATGTCCTTTCAAATGCAGAACTTATAAAGCGCTTAGGAAAAGATTATTATTTTAAATTAGATGAAAATGTAGCCACGGTTTACAATAAGGAGATGTTACCCAAATTGTCATCAATTCTAAGTTCTTTTTTGGGTTTTGAGGTTTCTGTCCACGTCGACATGTGTTCGAAGGTTCATGATACGCCATCGAAGGTAAGTCGTAGACTGAAGAAAGAAGCACGCGACGATCTGGTAAAGAGTTTTGAACAGGATTCAAATGTACAAAAAGTTTTAAGTCACTTCTCCGGAAAGATTTCGACAGATAGTGTCTTACCATTAAAAGAGTAGGCGTCAAATGACAGATTTAAACGAGATAATGAAACAAGCCAAGCAAATGCAAGAAAGCTTTCAAGATGCTCAAAAGGAGATTGAAAAGTTGGTTGTTTGCGGTGAATCAGGAGCTGGATTAGTCAAGGTTAAGATGAATGGACGGCATGATGTGTCGAATATTGAGCTTAGTGAAACGTTATTTAATGAGGAAAAGTCCATCATTGAGGATCTTATAGCCGCTGCAGTTAATGATGCAGTACGAAAGCTTGAGGAACAAAATCAACAGTCTTTAGGTGGGCTAGCACAAAACTTCAAGCTACCTGAGGGGTTTAAATTTCCTTTTTAAATCATGAACTCCAGTCCTCTTATTGCTCAGTTAATTGACGCTTTTAGATGCCTTCCAGGTGTGGGCCCTAAATCGGCGCAACGTATGACTCTATTTCTTTTGGAGAAGAATCGGCCAGGTGGAATTAAACTAAGTGAATCATTGAGCGCAGCCCTAACTTCTGTTGGCAACTGCAAGGAATGTAGGAATCTGACGGAGGATGAAATCTGTTCTATTTGCTCTAGTAATTCAAGAGATAAAAAACTTTGCTGTGTTGTGGAATCACCAATGGACATTCTCGCGATTGAACAAGCGGGAACCTTTAAGGGTATCTATTTTGTGTTAATGGGCAGATTATCGCCAATTGATGGTGTCGGGCCGGCTCAGCTAGGAATTAAGCAGTTGGTTGAAAAGGTGATAAGCGGTGATATAAAAGAAGTGATCATTGCCTGTAATCCTACGGTGGAAGGCGATGCAACCGCATACTACATCGCAGAGCAATTAAAAAATATTGATACAACAGTGACGCGTATCGCCCATGGTGTTCCGGTTGGGGGTGAGCTAGAATTTGTAGATGGTGGAACCCTCAATTACGCATTCTCAGGTCGGAAATTGATGCTGGACAATGAGTCTCATGCTGGCGAGTGATGATAGTCCGATTAGCCTATTAGAAAGCAATGACCAGGTTGGCGAGTTGTGTTCTTTTCTAGATTCAATTGAATCAATTGCACTTGATACTGAGTTTATAAGGACTAATACATTTTATGGCCGCCTGGGACTGATCCAGTTGTGTGATGATCAAGATTGCTATCTGATTGATCCGTTAAATATTTCAGACTGGGACCCCCTCGCTAATTTACTCAAAGGCACAGACATAAGAACAGTATGTCACTCGTCTAGTGAAGATTTGAATCTGTTGCAAACCACAATTAACCTTATTCCGACTACTATCTTTGATTCCCAAGTTGCTGCGGCATTTCTTGGAATTGGTTTTTCTTTGAGCTATCAAGCTTTGGTTAAACTTGTGTTGGGTAAGCACATTGAAAAAGACGTTACTAGGTCTGACTGGTTAGCTAGGCCCTTGACAGAAAGGCAACTTCAATATGCGGCAGATGATGTGTGTTATTTGCTAACTCTGGAAACTTGTTTGAGAGAAAAGTTAAAGCAGGCTAACAAGATGGAGTGGTTTGAAGACGAGTGTGCAAATATTTTGATAAACGCACAGGGAGTGGAGAATCCATCAAATTGGGAGACGTGTTATAGCTCAATTAGCAATTCGTGGAAATTGAAGGAAGAAGAACTTGAGTGTTTACAGCAATTATGCTTCTGGAGAGAGGTTCAAGCTCGGGAGAGGAACAAGCCGAAAAATTGGGTAGCAAAAGATTCAGACTTACTTAATCTAGCCTTAGTTTTTGCAGGCTCTAGTCGCGTAACGATGGAAGCTTTAGCAGAGGAGACTCGAATTGATAAGGGGCTTTTAAGGAAGGATGGACAAGAAATTTTGGATCTATTAAAAAGCTCACGATATAAATTGGTTCCAATTAGTAGAGACTTGTTAAATTATCCGCTGGGCCCCTCGGCAAGAAAAAAATTAAAGCAGTGCCAGGTAGATGTTACTGAGATAGCCGAAAAATTATCCATCGCTCCAGAATTATTGGCGCGTAAAAGAGCTTTGCAAAAGTTGATTAGAGATTATGAGCATACGGGTCAACTAATTTGGTCTGGAGAGCTTGCAGGTTGGCGAAGGGGAGTTCTTGAGGATCGATTTATCTCATTATTCTAAATCGGTAATAATCTATGGCGTCAGACACGTTACGCGAAAAATTTTGGGAGTTACCGCTAGATAAGCTTAACGACTTAGAGTGGGAATCGTTATGCGATGGTTGTGGCAGGTGTTGTCTGAAAAAATTCATAGATGAAAAATCCGATCAGCTTTATTGGACACGAGTAGCTTGCAGGAATTTTAGTAATGAGTCTGGTAGATGCCAATGCTATGAGAAAAGAAGCGAAGTTGTGCCTGATTGTATTAATGTGAAAGAAATGATGTCAATATCATTGAATTGGATGCCTCCCAGTTGTGCATACCGTTTGAGAGCTAACGAGCAGCCCCTATTTGATTGGCATCCGCTAATATCAGAAAACAATAAATCTGTAATAGAGTCAGGGGCCTCGATAATTGACAAATCGTTATCTGAGGAGAACGTTCATCCTGATGGCTATTGGGAGCATGTAATTCGTTGGGTAGACAACTGATTTATGGGTTCTGATTCTAATACTATGTTTGTATGGCTTCTATATCTGGCAACGAGCTGCTCTTTTTATTCGATTTTTTGGATAGTTACTGCTTCTGTGAGTGGCAAATTTTGGATATACCTCTTGAGAGCTTTTCTTGCAGCCATAATTTTTACTCCGTGGTTTGTTAACACACAAGAGGGTACCCTAGCGCCAGCGCTTATGGTCATGGCGCTTGATATGATTACAATTGGCGTTTCTGCGACCCCTCGCGCTGGAGTTCCTTTGGTGCTCTGTATTATTGTGGCGGAATTTATGTCTATAGGCTTTTATTTTTACAAGAAGAATAAAAAATCTAAGTGAACGTGAGATTGGGGATTAAAAGTGGAATTTAATCAAACGCCACGTGTTTATGTAAAAAGTTGCCTTTCGAAATCTCGAAAGAACAGGGTTAATTAAATTCGATACTGTGGCTATACGATGATTTATAGGTGTTTTTTCTGGCTTGCATGCTATTTTTCGCTCAACGTTGCTGCATTTTGCAATCCAATCGTCCAGATTAACTCTTCTCTTGGAGACTTTAAGATTGAACTCTTTGACGAAGTTGCGCCAGTAACTGTTAATAATTTCCTCAATTATGTAGAGTCTAAGCGCTACAACGGTACTTTGATTCATCGATCCGTTCCTTCGTTTGTGATTCAAGGTGGATGGCTCTCATTCCAGAGTGAGATTAACGCTCTTGTTTCGATTAAGACTGATGACCCGATTATTAATGAGTTTAGAATGTCAAATATCCGAGGCACGGTTTCAATGGCAAAACAAGGAGGAAACCCTAATAGTGCGACAAGTCAGTGGTTCGTTAATCTGAGTAATAATACCGCAAATCTAGATGGTCAGAATGGGGGATTCACAGTATTTGGTCGCATCGTCGGCAATGGCATGGCGATCGTTGACCAGATGGCTAAGGTAAACACATACACCCTTGACGGAATTCCAAACTTCCCATTATCAAATTATTCACAAGGCCCGCTGTCATCAAATAATTTTGTAACGATATCTAATGTAGAATTACTAACCCCTGAATTGGCCCTAAACTACTTTGATTCAGAAAGCTCAGAACTGAGGCTAACATTAGATGCGGGAAGTGCAGGGATTGCAACTCTAGCTTTGTCGGTTGAAACTGCCGAGCCTGCTGTGATCTTTAAATTAGTTCTAAGTAGCATTCAATGGTTGGATGATCCGGTAGAAGGAATGGCCACTTTTAATCCAGCTACTGGATCGATATTTATACCAGAATTATCTGTTGGGGGAGTTGCAGCATACAAAAATCTGGAGTTCTATTTGAGAGACTCAGAGAATTTGCTCTTTGTATTAAGCTCCTATGAGGAGATTTAAGTGAATGATTTCAACGGTGGAAAAGAAGATAATTCAGTAAGTGGTATCAAAGGTTCTGCTGTTTTTCTGTATTAAACAGCTTTTGAGCTTTAGAATGCTCTTTTTAATTTCAGTATCGGACGTATTTAAATGAATTTTACAGGTACACAAGAGTATGTAGCTACGGCAGAGCTGCAAATGGCAGTCAACGCCGCAATTCAGTTGCAAAAGCCATTGTTAATAAAAGGTGAGCCAGGCACTGGTAAGACCATGCTAGCCGAGCAGGTGGCTAAGGCGTTGGACCTGCCTTTAATTCAGTGGCATATCAAATCAACCACGAAAGCGCAGCAGGGATTGTATGAATATGACGCAGTCTCTCGATTGCGCGATTCGCAACTTGGGGACGAGAAGGTTCACGATATTTCGAATTATATTATCCAAGGTAAAATATGGCAGGCTTTTGAGTCAGGATCTCAATCTGTACTCTTAATTGATGAAATAGATAAGGCGGACATCGAATTTCCAAACGATCTTCTTTTAGAGCTCGATAAGATGGAATTCTTTGTTTATGAAACAAAGCAGTTAATTAAAGCCAAAACTCGTCCAATAATTGTGATTACAAGCAACAACGAAAAAGAACTACCAGATGCTTTTCTTCGTCGATGCTTCTTTCATTATATTGAATTCCCGGACACTGTGACTATGGAGAGAATTGTAAATGTTCATTATCCGGACATTAAGAAAACTCTTTTAACTCAAGCGATGGACATATTCTTTGATGTGCGGAAGATTCCAGGGTTAAAAAAGAAGCCTTCAACATCTGAATTAATTGATTGGTTAAAACTACTCATGGCGGATGATCTGCCAGAAGATATTTTAAAGAATCAGGATGCTAAAAATGCGATACCACCTCTATATGGTGCATTACTAAAGAATGAGCAAGATGTTCACTTACTCGAGAAGCTTGCGTTTATGCATAGGGCTAAGAGCTGATGCTAATTAATTTCTTCATGACATTGAAGAATGAGAGAATCCCAGTCTCTTTTACAGAATTGTTTGCTCTCCTTGAATGCTTGAAAAAGAATATTATCTTTGGAAATGTGGATGAGTTTTATCATTTGTCCCGCCTTTGCTTGGTCAAAGATGAGAAACATTTTGATAAGTTTGATAGAGCTTTTTCTAAATATTTTGAGAATGTTGAGGCGCTGGACGAGCTTTCGTCTCATGAAATTCCTAACGAATGGCTGCGGAAACAACTAGAATCTATGCTTACCGATGAAGAGAAGGCAAAAATCGAGGCTCTCGGTGGATTAGAGAAGTTGATGGAGGAATTCAAAAAGCGAATGAAGGAACAAAAGAAACGACACCAAGGAGGGAATAAATGGATAGGAACCGGCGGAACTTCGCCTTATGGCGCTTATGGATATAACCCAGAGGGAATACGAATTGGTCAAGACGAAGGCAGGAACGGGCGGGCCGTTAAAGTATGGGATCGACGAAATTATCGCGACCTAGATGACTCGGTAGAACTTGGGACTCGTAATCTTAAATTAGCATTAAGGAGACTTAGAAAGTTTGCGCGGACAGGTTCGGCTGAAGAATTGGATATGGATGATACGATATCATCTACTGCAAAAAATGCAGGGTTTCTCGATATTAAAATGATTCCCGAGCGCCATAACGCGGTAAAGGTCTTGTTGTTTTTTGATGTTGGGGGCTCAATGGACCCGCATGTTAAAACTTGTGAGGAATTATTTTCTGCGGCGCGGAGTGAGTTCAAGCATTTAAAGTATTATTACTTTCATAATTTCTTATATGAATCCGTTTGGACAAAAAGCCATCGCCGTCACGCAGAGACGACTTCTGTCTTTGACGTTATGAACAAGTACTCAAAGGATTATAAAGTGATTTTCGTTGGTGATGCGACCATGGCCCCTTATGAAATTACCCACGTGGGAGGCAGTATAGAGCATTACAATGAAGAGTCAGGAGCTGTTTGGATGAAACGGATAAATGATTCTTTCGATAATATAGTCTGGATAAATCCGACTCCTAAAGATTATTGGGAGCACAGCTATTCTATCGAAATTGTGAAAGAGCTGATGGAAGATAGAATGTTTCCTTTGACGGTTAAAGGATTAGAGAATGCCATGGGTTTTCTCGCGAAATAAAAAGTATGGAAAAATTGTCTGAAGAGTTATCGCCCCTGAGATACAACTCCCTTAGAGAAGTAGTTAATTATTTTTCTACTGAACATGGCAGTTTAGATGCCTATAGTTGTCTTGGAAAAACTCTTACCTATGCTGAGGTAGATAAACTGAGCGATAATTTTGCTGCTTATATTCAGGCCCATACTGATTTGCAAGTTGGCGATAGGGTCGCAGTCCAGCTTCTGAATACTCTTCAATTTCCAATAGCATTTTTTGGGTTGGTTAAAGCCGGAATGGTTACCGTAACTACGAACCCTCTCTATACATCGCAGGAAATGCTCCATCAATTCTCGGACTCCGGCGTAAAGGCAGTAATTATTCTTGAGTCATTTTGTGACAAATTGGAAGAAATTCTCCCGCAGACTGGCATCTCAACGATCATAGTTACTCGCCTTGGTGATGTACAAAGTCCTGTTAGATCTACGATACTTAACTTTGGAGCAAAGTATCTCAAGAGAATAGTTCCGAAATATAATCTGCCGAATGCCGTGAGCTTCAAGGCAGTCATCTCTTGTGAGGTAGCTTTCGCAGAGCCAAGTAACTCTGGGGTAGGTGATGATGTTGCACTGATTTTGTACACTGGAGGTACAACTGGTGTTTCTAAAGGGGCCATGCTAAGTCATAAGAATCTAATTGCTAATATGATGCAGTTAAGGTCGCGCTGCTTATTACTCATAAGGGATAAGGTAGAGAATATAGCAGCTCCATTGCCGCTCTATCATAGTTATGCTTTCTTACTGCATTGCCTAACCATGCCATATGCTGGTAATCACAATATATTAATCCCTAACCCAAGAGACCTAAGTGCATTAATTAGAATATTTAAAGACTTTGTGGTTAACGGATTTGTGGGCATCAATACGCTATATCTCGCGCTTCTCCAGAATAAAAAATTTAAGTTGTTAAATTTTGAACACTTAAAATTTTGCGGTGCAGGCGGAATGGCCATGTCAACTGCAGTGTCTAATCAGTGGGCGTCTATAACGGGGTGTGAGATTATAGAGGGCTACGGCTTAACTGAATGTTCACCAGTGGTCTCTGTAAACATTCCAGGTAAGGTTCGAGTTGGAACAGTTGGTCACTTGGTTCCGGAAACGGAATGTAAGGTCGTTGATGAAGAAGGGGATGAGGTTGCAATTGGCGAACGTGGCGAACTTTGGGTTAGAGGGCCTCAAGTTATGTTGGGTTATTGGTCTCAGGGCAGTTCAGAGGAAAAACGGTACGATGAATCAGACTGGTTTGAGACTGGAGATCTTGTCGAAATCAGCGAAGATGGATACATAACGATCGTAGATCGTAAAAAAGACATGATATTGGTGTCCGGGTTCAATGTGTTTCCTAACGAAGTTGAAGATTGGGTCAATCAGCACCCAAGAGTATTGGAGAGTGCGGCGATAGGAGTACCTTGTGAAAGAACTGGCGAATTAATTCGGCTATTCGTTGTCTCGAAAGATTCGAGTGAATTTAAAGAAGATTTGCGTTCTCATTGTAGGAAGGGCCTTACTGCTTATAAAGTTCCAAAAGAAATTGTATTCGTGGATGAACTTCCTAAATCGAACATAGGAAAAATTCTTCGCCGCGAACTACGCAAATGAGTAAGTTGTAAAGCTATCACAATAAGTGAACCCTTCTGTGTCTGGATCTTTGCGAAATAAGTTAAGAAGATGTCAAACTAAGGACGCATATCGGTTTCTAAAAAAAATACGACGTCACGAGAAATCCAAGTCTCCGAAAAAAGAACTGGCTAAGCAGTATTCTGAATTAAGTGCTCTGATGGCTAATTCTATCGCTATTGTTGAATCAAAAGAGCACTTAATTCCCAATCCTATAAAATATCCGAAAGGTCTTCCTGTATCTGCAAAGGCAGCAGAAATTCGCGGATTACTCGAAAACAATCAAGTGATTATTGTTTCAGGAGATACAGGTTCGGGTAAGACTACACAATTACCAAAAATATGCCTGGATGCGGGTTATGGCCGCAGAGGTCTTATCGGGCACTGTCAGCCGCGGCGACTAGCCGCCACTTCTGTGGCTTCAAGAATAGCCGAGGAATTAAATTCTCCTATCGGAGCGTTGGTGGGATTTCAGGTGAGATTTAATGAACGAATTTCTGAATCATGTTGTGTAAAACTTATGACGGATGGCATATTGCTCTCGGAAATTCAATCCGACGCATATCTATCAAAATATGAAGTTATTATTGTTGATGAGGCTCATGAAAGATCATTAAATATTGATTTTCTACTAGGATTTTTGAAAAGATTACTTAGTAAAAGAAAAGAATTAAAAGTAATTATAACGTCTGCAACCATTGACGTTGAAAAATTCTCTAGTCATTTTAACGACGCTGGAATAATTGCTGTCGAAGGTCGGACGTTTCCGGTTGAGACAAGATATTCCGATATAAATTTAACTAATGATGAGAGAGAGCTTAACGCAATCGAGCACATAGTAGAGAGTGTTGCTTCCCTGGTGATGAAGACAGCGAAGGATACAGAACAGAATAATGATATATTGGTATTTTTGAGTAGCGAGCGAGAAATAAGAGAGACGGCTAAAAATCTTAGGAAAAAAAAATTTACTAATTCAAAAATATTACCGCTTTATTCGAGACTTCCGCAATCTGAACAAAATAAAATTTTCCAAAAACATAGATCTCAGCGAATAATACTTTCCACTAACGTGGCAGAAACTTCGATTACTGTTCCTGGTATTAAATATGTTGTAGATACCGGCCTTGCACGAATTAGTCGATATAGTTTCCAATCCAAAGTTCAGCGATTGCCTATTGAGAGAGTTTCACAGGCCAGTGCGAACCAAAGAAAAGGAAGATGTGGACGCGTTAAAGAAGGCATTTGTCTTCGTTTATATTCAGAATACGGTTTTAACGCGCGACCTCTCTATGCTGATCCCGAGATAACTCGCACAAATTTGGCAGCTGTCATTTTGAGAATGCTGTCCTTAGATCTAGGAGACGTCTTTGACTTTCCATTCGTTGATAAACCAGAGACAAAATCAATTAACGAGGGCTTTAAGCTGCTCACGGAACTCAATGCTGTCTCAGGCGAGAGAAGATTAACCTCAGATGGACGACTCATGGCAGCCCTGCCTGTTGACCCTAAATACGCAAAGATGCTGATCGCCGCGAGTTCTAAGAATTGCTTGAAAGAGCTTTTAATTATTGTGAGTGCGCTGAGCATTCAAGACCCAAGGGAAAAGGACTTTGTTAAGCTTGATGACGAAAGCTCCAGTCTGGAGTTATTTGAAGATAAATATTCGGACTTTTTAGCTCTAACAAATCTTTGGCTAATTTTTGACGCGAAAAGGAAATCAAGTCGTTTAAATTTCTTAAGGGGTTTTTGTAAGAAACATGGTCTCTCGTTTTTCCGTATGCGTGAATGGAGAGAGGTGCACCTTCAATTGACATTAACTTGTCGAAAGCTCGGACTTAAAATTAACAAAGATATGGGCAGCTATGAAAACATTCATAAAAGTATTATTGCTGGCTCATTGAATCAAATTGCGCACAAAATATCTGAGAGGCATTACGTAGGGAGTAGGAATAAAAAATTTGTCATTCTTAAATCTTCAATATTATCCAAAACACAACCTAAGTGGATAGTCACAGGTGAACTAATTGAGACTTCACAAACCTTTGCGGCAATCGCAGCTAAAATAAGTACAAGGTGGGTGGAAGAAATGGCTCTTCATCTGATCAAACGTGAAGTATTTGACCCTCATTGGAGTGTTAAAGGTCAGCGGGTTCAAGCTTTTGAGAAGGTTCGTCTTTATGGCTTAACAATAATAGAGAAGGCTGTCGTAGATTATAAAAATATAAATCCAACAGGGGCCCGAGAAATATTTATTAATGACGGTTTGTCCAAGAACACAATAAAGACTACAGCAGCCTTCTACAAGAGTAACAAAAAGTTTCTTGAATCTGTTCAAGGAGAAGAGGAGAAGTTGCGGCGCCCAGAAGCTCTGTTTAGTGAGTCGGATATTAGCTATTTTTACTCACAAGTTTTACCGGAGCATATTAGTTCGACTAAGGAGCTTGAAAATTGGGTAAAGTGTTCAGATAAGACTGCCTTAGAAAGGGTAACGATGGTTCGTGAGAATCTTATTAATCCTCATGATAGGGAATATAGGACAAGCGATTTTCCGGATAAAATCGTAATTAACAAAAATAATATCTTTATTGATTATGCTTTTGAGCCCGGAAGCAAAAAAGATGGAGCAACAGTAAAAATACCCATTCAGATTCTAAATCAATTAAATGATACCGATATAGATTGGGCTGTTCCGGGAATAATACGGGAAAAATGTATCGCTTTATTAAAAGGGTTGCCAAAAACGTTACGCAAACAATTGATACCTATTAACACTCTTGTCGACGATATAATTCCAGAATTTTCTGTTTTGAAGGGAAGCCTCATTCAATGTATCTCTGATTCTTTATACGAAAAAAGACGGTTAGTCGTTCCGACGGCGCAATTATCAGAAATACGGTTACCTGATCACTTAATTATTAAGGTAGAGGTGCTAGATTTGGATGGTAAATCGATCGGTGTAGGCACCAGTATTGAAAAGCTTAAAGAGACTCTAGTTGACCAAGATGTTGATTTCAAAGTTGAGGCAACTGACTACACAGGGGAAAGTAAACTCCTTGAGTTGAAGAATTTAGTCGACTGGGGTTTTGATGAACTTCCAGAAAAAGTTGAAATAAATGACCAAGTGGTTATGGTGCGCTATCCGGCGATCGTTGATGACCTAGACTCTGTGTCCTTGCAGTTATTTTCAGAGTCTAGAGAAGCGTTAGCGAATACTAGGCTTGGCTTGCTGCGTTTATACTTATTAAAGAGTGTGCAGCAAAGAAACTTGATTAAAAAGAAATTTTCAAAATATTTAAAGGAATCAGCTTTATTAATACCTCCTAATATTTCTAATTTTACCGACGATCTTATTTACGCAACGTATGTTAATGCTTTTAGTATTAGAAGTGTTATACCACGTTTCAAGAGTGAGTTTGATCGACAACTCAATTTGGGTAAGTCTCAGTTATTTTCGAAGAGCGAGGAAATTATAAAAATTGTCAAAGAGATCTTTAAAGAGCGCCTAGAAATTCTGCGAGATTTGTCCCAGTTCAGAGACACAAATTTGTCATATTTTTATGAAGATGTTTCACAGCAAGTTGACAATTTAATGACAGAAAAATTATTTATTGACGTAGATATTGCAAGACTCAAGCATTTTCCTCGATATTTAAGGGGTATAAAGATTCGATTAAAAAGGGCGCCATACCTTGGTTCAAAGGATTTGCAATTTACAGAGGAAATTGCTAAATATTGGTCTCAGTATGAGGATTTGCGTCAGGTTAAATCGCTTGACGAATGCAATCAATTAAGCGAGATACGTTGGATGATTGAGGAATACCGAGTGTCCTTATTTGCTCAATCGCTCGGAACTAACATTCCTATCTCTGCCAAAAGGATAGAAAAAGCAATAAATCTGACGAATACTTGAAATTATCGGATAGTCGGGGGGCTATTAGGATTATGTATATGCAATCTTTACGATATTTTTTTCTTAAGCATTCCAAGTCCTTGTGGATTATCTTCGCAAGACTCTCTTTAATAATCTTTTCTTTCGTACTTGGTATTGGTTTATTTTTGGCTCCAGTCAAAGCTGAGGCGCAGTCTTATGACCCTTTGGTGGACTTAAATCAGCACTTTTTTGCCATCAATGATTATTTTGATCAACTTCTCGTTCGCCCAACTGCTCTCACCTATACTAATTATACTCCTCGTATTCTGCGTGTCGGGGTTGGTAATTTTTTTGATAATCTTCAAGATGTTAATGTCGCGATAAACGATTTTTTACAACTTAAAATAGAAGAAGGTTTTTCGGACACAGGGCGCGTGATAGTTAATTCAACAATTGGTCTTGGCGGCCTCATAGATGTCGCCTCTGATTTAGGCTTAGATAGGAATGAAGAGGACTTCGGTCAGACACTCGGTGCGTGGGGCATTGAACCGGGCCCCTATTTATTCTTACCCATTTTCGGTGCTAGTAACCTTAGAGATTCAGCTGGGCTGCTTATTGGTGCAGTATTTAACCCAATTAGATATCTGGAAAATATTGAGGCTCGTTATAGCTTATACCTTATGGATGAACTTGATTTTAGGTCTTCTTTGCTGGCTTATGACGAACTTATAATCGGCGATAGATATCTATTTGTAAGAGAGGCTTATATTCAAAATAGAGAATATGTAGTGAATGACGGAGAGCTTGCTGATGAATTTGGTGATTTCTAGTGAGCCATAATTCATAGGTTGATTGTATTTTTTACTTTAAGTTTTGACTTGATGAAATCGGCATGACTCACATAAATTAGATCTGCTATTTTTCGGATTACATAATCTTCGTATTTATCGAGCTTACCATCTGAATAGGCAATTCCCCACAAGTCGGTGATTAAGCTTACTTTTTCTTCATATTCGTACTGATCGTTGATTTCTCGTGTGAATTCGTAAAGAGAGGTGGAATCTTCGGATTTTTTTTGCGCAAGCTCTGTAAAATTATCAAGCTCTTCTTTCTGAATGTCTAATTTACTGCTCAAAATTTCTAAAAGCTTATCGCGTTCACGATCATCAAATTTATTATCGCTGTTTATAACTTCGATCAGGAGAGATGCATAAGTTAATTCTTGTTCGCTCTTTTTCGAATCGACTGCGGACTCGTTTTCTTTCCGTTTAAAGATATTTTGAATTGATTTAAGCATCGTCTAGTTTATCAAACTTATTCAGGAGAGATTACTGTTATCTAGATGTGAATCTATTATTCATATCAAGATCACAGTTTCAAGCTGTAAATTTCAACGCGTCTGCGATGACCTCTATTCCTGCATTTTCTCTATGAGCATTTTCGCTTAGATGACGACGAAATTGCTTGCCTCCTTTCTGTCCTTTGAAAAGTCCTAGAAGATGTCGAGTCATATGTTTTAAAGGTGTTCCTTTTTTCAATTCTGACTCAATATAAGGGATGTATTCCTCTAGATATTCAGCTCTTTCTTTTCTTATCGCTGGACTATTAAAAAAGTATTCATCGACTTTCGCTAGAAAGAAGGGATTTTGATATGCCTCTCGCCCTATCATGACTCCATCCACTGTTCGCAGAAAACAGTTAGCATCCGAAAAAGTTGTAATTCCTCCGTTAATAACGATCTCTAACTCTGGGAAGTTCTCTTTTACGGATAAAACTCTTCCATAATGCAATGGTGGTATCTCTCGATTCTCTTTGGGTGAAAGGCCGCTGAGAATGGCTTTACGGGCGTGAATTATAAATGTTCGGCAACCAGCCGAGGATACGGTTGCTATGAATTCTAGGAGTCTAGACTGCGAATCTAAATCGTCAATACCAGTTCGACACTTAACTGTTACTGGCACCTCTACTGCATTAGCCATGGCGTCCACACAGTCAGCGACTAATTTTGGCTTGGCCATTAAGCAGGCGCCAAACGAGCCAGCTTTCACTCGATCACTTGGGCACCCAACGTTTAAGTTTATTTCATCAAACCCTGCTTTTTCACCTAATTTAGCACCGTATGCAAGCTCAGCAAGGCTCGAACCCCCAATTTGAAGGGCCACTGGATGTTCTTCATGATTGTGCTTAAGGAGATAATTTGCATCTCCGTGCTGCAGAGCTGCGCTTGTTACCATTTCGGTATACAGTAAAATTTGTTTAGAGAATTTTCTCAAAAATACCCGGTCATGGCGATCTGTCCAATCCATCATTGGTGCTATACAAAATCTTCGACTAATCATTTTGAAAGCATTGCTTATCCTTGCTCACTGAACTGAAAATTTCTTGCTCAAAAGAGAGGCTCGTTAGTAAGCATGAATGTAGGTATAATCTCAAGATTAATTATTTTATCGTTTTCACAGGTTTTCTGCACGCGAGATGTCAAAAGTTAGAACTCGGATCGCTCCATCGCCTACAGGCGACCCTCATGTAGGAACAGCCTATATTGCATTGTTTAATCGTTGCTTCGCTCATGTGAATGAAGGCGACTTTATTCTGCGTATTGAAGACACAGATAGGGTAAGAAGCTCAAAATCTTCTGAACTCAACATTCTTAATTCTCTTACCTGGCTTGGTTTAACTTGGGATGAGGGACCGGGTAAAGAGGGCGATTATGGGCCATATCGTCAAAGTGAACGAGCAGATATCTACTCTAAGCATATCGAGATGTTACTGAATAAAGGAAAAGCATTTCGCTGTTTTTGCACTCCCGAGCGGTTAGATCAATTAAGAAAAGATCAGTTAAAGGAAAAAACTCAGGTTGGGTATGATGGTCATTGCTTAAATTTGTCTGAAGAAGAAGTCGCAGCAAGAATAGAGCAGGGAGATGATTTTGTTGTTCGAATGAAAGTACCTGATACTGGCGACTGTGTTTTCTCCGACTTGTTAAGAGGCGAGGTCAGGATTAGCTGGTCACAAGTGGACATGCAAGTGTTAATGAAGTCTGATGGTTTGCCGACTTATCATTTTGCTAACGTCGTAGACGATCATTTAATGTCTATCAGTCATGTCATTCGAGGGGAGGAGTGGATAAATTCAATGCCTAAGCATGTGCTTCTGTATGACTATTTTGGTTGGGAACTACCCGTCTTTTGTCATATGCCTCTCCTTCGCAACCCAGATAAGAGTAAATTAAGTAAAAGAAAGAATCCGACCAGTATTGGATATTACAAGTCGCTAGGTTATGTGCCTCAGGCCGTATTAAATTATCTAGGGATGATGGGTTGGACAATGCCCTCAGGGGAGGAAAAATTTTCAATAGAAGACATGACTAACAATTTCGATATTAATCGAGTTTCATTGGGTGGGCCGATTTTCGACCTTGAAAAATTAAACTGGTTGAATGGTAAATATATTAGAGAAGAGATGTCTGACGATGAATTCGTGAATCAATTTACGGAGTGGGCTTTTGCGGCTGAAGATCTCAAAAGTTTGATACCGCTCGTGCGAGAAAGGGTGGATAAGTTCAGTGATGTTGCAAGCCTGTGCAGTTTCTTCTTAAGTTCTGATGTTAACTTAAATGAAGATAGTTTTTCTCAAAGTAAGCTTGATCAAGAATTAGTTTTACGTATTCTTCAGTTTTCGCTTTGGCGTCTCGAGGCTTTAGATGAATGGAATAAGGAGTCTGTCGAGGACGCGCTCCGGCGTCTTAGTGAGCAATTGGATACTAAGTTTCGTCAATTTCTATCCCCTCTTTTTATTGCGATCACTGGAAAACTAGTCTCTATTTCCGTCATTGAGTCAATAACCTTGCTTGGGGTTGATTTGTGCAGGGCTCGAATTAGAGATGCGGTAACAGTACTAGGTGGTATTTCCAAGAAAAAGGAGAAGACGCTTGTATCCGAATACCAAGCACTATCTTAAGTTCGTTTGACACATAAATATGTGACGCTTAGAATTCGCGAGCGGCTATTATGGGGCCTTAGCTCAGCTGGGAGAGCGCAACGCTGGCAGCGTTGAGGTCACCGGTTCGATCCCGGTAGGCTCCACCAAAGTTTCGAATTAACTTAAGCAGGATAGTCACGCTTAGTTTCACCTTTATACAACTGTCTCGGTCTACCAATTTTGTATGGGTTACTAAGCATTTCGTTCCAGTGGGCAATCCAGCCCGGAGTCCTGCCAGTTGCAAAAATTACGGTAAATAAACTAGTTGGTATGCCCATTGCCTTTAAAATAATCCCTGAATAAAAGTCGACGTTGGGGAAAAGCTTTCGCTCATTAAAGTAATCATCCTCAAGGGCTAATTTTTCGAGCTTTCTAGCAATTTTAAAAAGGGGATCGTTATCTACTCCTAGTTCATCGAGAACCTCTGCGCATATTCCTCTAATGACTGTGGCTCGTGGATCGTAATTCTTGTAAACCCTATGACCAAAGCCCATGAGTCTGAAAGGGTCATTTTTATCTTTTGCCTTCAACAGAAATTCATCGATTCTGGATTCATCCCCGATTTTGCTTAGCATATCCAAGACAGCCTCGTTCGCGCCTCCATGAGCAGGTCCCCATAATGCTGCAATGCCGGATGCAAGACAGGCGTATGGATTTGAACCAGTCGAGCCAGCCAATCTGACGGTGGATGTGGAAGCGTTCTGCTCGTGGTCAGCATGTAGAAGAAATAATGTGTCGATTGCTTTCGCAATAACTGGGCTTACCGTTGTCTCTTCGCAGGGCGTACCGAATAACATATTTACGAAGTTTTCGGCCAAAGACATTTTATTTTGCGGGTAAATGAAAGGTTGTCCAATACCGTGCTTGTAACACATGGCTGCTAACGTTGGCATCTTCGCAATTAGCCGAATTGCGGCTTGCATTCGATGGTCTGCGCTGTCGATATCTAAGTCATCATGGTAAAAGGCAGAAAGGCCACCTACTACGGCGCTTAGCATGGCCATCGGGTGTGCAGTCCTTGGGAATCCCTTGAAAAACTCATGAATTTGCTCATCAACCATCGTGTGATAGCGTATTTTTTCTTCAAACGAAGCAAGTTCCTGCGGACTAGGTAGATCGCCATTCAGGAGTAAATAGCTTACTTCCAGAAAGCTAGATTTTTCAGCGAGCTGCTCTATTGGATAGCCTCGATGCAGAAGGATACCAGCGTTACCGTCGATATAAGTAATATTAGAATCACAGGCTGCTGTTGAGACAAAGCCAGGGTCGTAGGTAAAAACTCCTTCTGAGACTAAGCTGCGAACATCGATGACACTGGGGCCGGTACTTCCCTCATAAACTGGTAAATCTACAGGCTTCTCTCTCCCATCCAGAACTAACTGGGCCTTTTTGTCACTCATGGTTTACTCCATTGATGTTGCTTTTCTAATTTTAAGTAGGTCATCCATCCCAGTTAGGGTGCATCGCGAATTGATTCAGAAGGCACAAGCTGCGATTAAAGGTGTTAGTTTATCAAAGTTTTGCAGGTTAAAATATCATGCAACTGAGTCAGTCGGCTTTGGTTGGTAAATTAAATGCATTGGTCAGTTAAAAAGTTGGTGGACAATATATTGTCGTTATGAATTTATAACTTGTCCAGTTTATTGAAATAAATGACTTTAGATCATATAATCCGTCATTAATCTGGACATTTTATCCCAATATATCAAGTAGTTTCCCTAAGTTCTAAACGTAGGTTGTTTATTTTTCAGACTATAACTTTGATTTCAAAAAAGGCCCACTTTGAACAAGAATAGACCCATCAATCTTAATTTAACGAGTATTAAGTTTCCATTAGCGGCAATCGCCTCAATTTCGCACCGAATTACTGGTGTAATACTTTTCTTAGGCGTCGCTTTTCTGCTTTACCTCTTACAAACCTCACTAGGCTCTGAAGCAGGCTTCAATTTAACAGTACAATTGAGTCAAACATTTGTAGGTAAGCTTCTAATTTGGTTGATATTAGTGAGTATTGGCTATCACTTGCTTGCGGGGGTTAAGCATTTGATGCTTGATCTTGGTTGGGGTGAAACTAAAGCTTCATCGGAACGCGGTGCCAAAGCGCTATTGGCGAGTTCGCTTGTCATTGCCGTCCTCGCGAGTGTTTGGATTTTGTGATGAAAATGAACTATCTACGCCTTCGCGAAGTATTAGAGTGGGTGATTCAACGACTCTCTGCGATCGTGCTTGGAGCATACACAGTCTGGATCCTCGGGTTTTTTATAACCCATCCAGAATTGAATTTTGAATCCTGGCGAGCCGTTTTCGAATCGCCTCTCGTTCGTATCTTTAGTTTTGTCACATTAATTGGACTCTGCGCACATATGTGGATAGGAATGTGGACGGTTATCACTGATTACATTACACCACTACATTTGGGTAATGCCGCAAAATCTCTACAGACTGTATGTCAGCTCGCTATCATTACATTGATCATTTTCTATCTGATTTGGGGAGTCTTTGTTTTTTGGAGTATCTAAATGTCTTCTCTTAGAAAGATCTCGTTTGACGCTGTAATTGTTGGAGGTGGCGGGGCAGGTATGCGTGCGGCACTTCAACTATCGCAATCTGGTTATAAGACGGCAGTCATATCCAAGGTTTTCCCTACACGCTCCCACACTGTTTCCGCCCAGGGAGGAATCACTTGCGCTATCGGTAGCGCTGACCCCGATGATGATTGGCGGTGGCATATGTATGACACGGTGAAAGGATCAGATTATATCGGCGATCAAGACGCTATCGAATATATGTGCAGTGAGGGCCCTCAAACTGTCTTTGAACTTGAGCACATGGGTTTACCTTTTTCTCGAACCGATAACGGAAGAATTTACCAGCGACCTTTTGGCGGTCAATCGAAGGATTTTGGGAAAGGTGGGCAGGCAGCGCGAACATGTGCGGCTGCGGATCGGACCGGTCACGCCCTTTTACATGCCTTATACCAAGGGAACTTGAAGAATAAGACTTCATTTCTCAGTGAATGGTATGCAGTCGATCTCGTCAAGAATCAAGACGGACATGTGGTTGGAGTAATTGCCATAGAAATCGAAAGTGGCGAGGTGGTTTTTATTAACTCAAAAGCTACTGTGCTAGCAACAGGCGGTGCTGGCCGAATCTATGCATCGACGACAAATGCACTAATCTGTACCGGGGACGGAGTTGGGATGGCCCTGCGTGCAGGATATCCGATGCAGGACATGGAGATGTGGCAGTTCCATCCTACTGGTATATATGGCGCTGGAACTCTAGTCACAGAAGGATGTCGCGGAGAGGGTGGATATCTCATCAATAAGGATGGTGAGAGATTTATGGAGCGTTACGCTCCGAATGCTAAAGATCTTGCGGGAAGGGACGTTGTAGCGAGATCAATGATCTTGGAGATCATTGAGGGAAGAGGTTGCGGTGAGAAGGGGGATCATGTGATGCTCAAACTTGATCATCTTGGTGAGGATGTTCTCAACGCGAAGCTACCTGGAATACTTGAACTGTCCCGAACGTTTGCGCATGTTGATCCCGTTGTCGAGCCAATCCCGGTGGTGCCAACATGTCATTATATGATGGGTGGTATGCCCACGAATGTTAATGGGCAAGCGCTGACTCAAGACTCTAAAGGTCAGGACATAGAGATTCCTGGACTGTTCGGTGTTGGCGAAGTTGCCTGTGTTTCTGTGCACGGGGCTAATCGTTTGGGAGGGAACAGTCTTTTAGACTTAGTAGTGTTCGGACGTGCTGCTGGTAAGCATATTGAGAAAATGCTTTCTGACGGCCTAGAGCAGAGGTCTGCTTCTCAGTCAGATGTTGAGTTATCGTTGCAGCGCCTGAATCGACTTAATGATTCTTCTGGTGGTGAGGATCTGGTCTCTCTTCGGACTGAGTTACAAAGCGTTATGCAGAATTATTTTGGAGTATTCCGCAAAGGCGAATTTATGCGCGATGGTATTAAGAAATTGAGTGATCTCGGAGAGCGGATAAAAAACATTCATCTGAGAGATAAAAGTAATACTTTTAATACTGCCCGAATAGAAGCGCTTGAGTTGGAGAACCTATATGAGGTTGCGGCGGCTACCGCGATTGCTGCTGAAGCACGAAATGAGAGTCGCGGCGCTCATGCGAGGGATGATTATAGAGTACGAGATGATGAAAATTGGCTTTGTCACTCCATCTATAATCCAGTTAATGGCGAGGTAAGCAAGCGCAATGTAAATTTTACCCCGAAGACGGTGGAAACCTTTGAACCAAAAGAGCGAACCTATTAGGTATCAAGAAGGTGAAATGTGTTAGTCAGTATATATCGCTATAACCCAGAAACAGACAATAAGCCGTACATGCAAGACCTAAATATTCAAATTCCTGAAGGCAGGGACTTGATGGTGCTTGATGTCTTGGCCTTAGCAAAAGAAGAGGACTCGTCGGTTGCGTATCGGCGCTCCTGTCGTGAAGGCGTATGTGGCTCAGATGGCATGAATATTAATGGAACCAACGGCCTTGCCTGCATCACCCCTTTATCTAGTGTGACTGGCCCAGATAACAAGCTAGTTTTGCGCCCTCTCCCTGGACTGCCGGTTATTCGAGATTTAGTGGTTGATTTAACTACATTCTATAAGCAGTTTGAAAAGGTAAAACCGTATCTTGTTAATGATGACCCTCTCCCGGATAAAGAGAGATTGCAGTCACCAGAGGACCGTAAAAAACTGGATGGGCTATACGAATGCATTTTGTGTGCTTGTTGCAGCACTAGTTGTCCTTCTTTTTGGTGGAACCCAGACAAATTTATAGGTCCTGCTGGGTTACTTCAGGCATATCGCTTTCTCGCGGATAGTCGTGACACTTCCACAGATCAGCGGCTAGAATCGTTAGGCGATCCATTCAGCGTCTTCAGATGCAGGGGTATTATGAACTGTGTTTCAGTGTGCCCTAAAGGGCTCAATCCGACTCGTGCAATCGGGCATATTAAGGGAATGTTGGTCTCCTAGCAGTAATAGCAAAAATAAATAGAATATATTATTAGAATAATACTATGGTGTTGTTGAAAATTTTGATTTTGGGGTTGCGCCATGCAAGACAATTTTATGGAAAGAATGCTGAAAACTGGTCATCTTTCCGGGTCGAACGCGGCTTATGTAGAAGAGCTCTATGAGCAGTTTCTAAGCGATAAATTATCTGTCCCAGAAGAATGGCAGATTTTTTTTGAATCTTTATCTGACTCAACTACTTCAGATATATCTCATGCAGCTATCAAGCGTGACTTTGTTAACCTTGGTAAGGTTAGTAGATATAAGCAAATATTAAACAATGACGCCGTTGTAAACTCTGAACATGAGAGTAAGCAGGTCCAAGTTCTTCAACTTATTAGCTCTTATCGTGTGCGCGGGCATCAAAAAGCCAACTTAGATCCGCTTGGTATTATGCATCGTGAAAGAGTTCTAGACTTAGAGTTAGAATTTCATGACCTGTCGCCAATTGATACTTCAACCGTCTTTCAAACTGGCTCACTATTTATTAGTAAGGCAAAAGCCCCTCTTAGAGAAATTATTGAGATTCTCGAAAATATCTATTGTAGTTCGATTGGTTACGAATTCATGCATATCGTCAATCTGGAAGAAAAGCAATGGATACAGCGTCAAATTGAGAGTAACGATGGTTCCCCCATCATTGAAAATGATGTGCGTCTACATCTGCTCGAGAGGTTAACTGCGGCAGAAGGTCTAGAGAAGCACCTTGATGCGAAATACCCTGGAACTAAGCGTTTTGGTCTAGAAGGAGGGGAAAGTCTTATTCCGGCACTTGATGAGTTAATACAGCGCTCAGGCAAATATGGTGCTAAAGAAATCGTTTTAGGAATGGCTCACCGGGGTCGTCTGAACGTCTTGGTCAATATATTAGGTAAAAATCCTTCTGAGCTTTTTGACGAATTTGAAGGAAAGGCGACTTATCAAAGTTCTGGGGATGTAAAGTACCATCAGGGCTTTTCGTCGAATATTATGACAGTCGGTGGCGAGCTTCATATGGCGCTGGCATTTAATCCGTCTCACCTAGAGATTGTGTCACCCGTCGTTGAGGGGTCGGTCAAGGCTCGGCAGGCACGTCGTCAAGATGAAATTGGAGAATTAGTCTTGCCGGTCATTGTGCATGGTGACGCTGCGATTGCAGGCCAGGGTGTTGTGATGGAGACTTTTCAGATGTCACAAACTAGAGCGTATGCGACTGGGGGTACAGTCCATATAGTTGTGAATAATCAAGTCGGCTTTACTACCAATAAGCAGGAAGATGCTCGATCCACTGAATACTGCACTGACGTGGCGAAAATGATCCAGGCGCCGATTTTTCATGTGAATGCTGATGATCCGGAGGCGGTACTTTTCGTTACTCAGTTAGCATTAGATTTTCGTTATAAGTTTCGGAAGGATGTCGTTATTGATCTGGTTTGTTATAGAAGGAGAGGGCATAACGAAACCGACGAAGGCTCGATCACGCAACCTGTGATGTATTCAGTAATTAAGAAGCAGAAAACAACTAGGGCTTTGTATGCGGAAACATTAACTGCTGAAGGCGTAGTGAGTGACCAAGAAGTCATGGAGCTAACGGACGGTTACAGAGCAGCGCTTGATACAGGTGAACATGTCGTCAAAAGCTTAATTAAGGAATCATCAATTGAACTGTTTGTCGATTGGAGTCCTTATTTGGGGCATGACTGGAGTCCCCACTTTAATACATCCATCCCATTAAGCACGCTCCAAGGTCTGGCAAAAAAGCTCGTTGAGGTTCCAAAAGATTTTCAACTGCAGAGGCAAGTCCGAAAGCTTTATGCCGATCGTGCCAAAATGGCGAATGGAGAAATTTCGGTAGACTGGGGTTTTGCTGAGTCGCTCGCCTATGCGAGTGTTTTAACAAGTGGTAATAAAGTAAGGATTACTGGGCAAGACGTTGGGAGGGGAACTTTTTCTCATAGACACGCAATTGTCTATGATAATGTAAGTGGTGAAGCACATATTCCCCTTCAAAACCTACAGACTGACCAAGGTTCTTTCTCAATTTATGATTCGTTATTATCTGAGGCGGCCGTGTTGGCTTTCGAGTATGGATTTTCCACCACAACACCTAATGCGCTGGTGATTTGGGAAGCACAATTTGGGGATTTTGCTAATTCTGCACAAGTGGTCATTGACCAGTTTATTGCAAGTGGTGAGCATAAATGGCAGCGACTTTGTGGGCTAACACTCTTGCTTCCCCACGGATATGAAGGGCAAGGCCCCGAGCATTCTTCTGCGCGATTGGAGAGATTTCTTCAGTTGTGCGCTGAACACAATATCCAAGTATGTCTGCCGACGACTTCGTCTCAAGTATTTCACATGTTAAGAAAGCAGGTGTTATGCCCTTTACGAAAGCCATTAATCGTTATGTCTCCTAAGAGCCTATTGAGGCATAAGGAAACAG
>ERZ802830.700-NODE-700-length-33395-cov-7.74088_pt1 | contig 33395 bp, 34 predicted proteins | sample MGYA00345654_ERZ802830 | MGnify/ENA primary metagenome ERZ802830 (study PRJEB30503, sample SAMEA104212375) | marine metagenome | biome: Westerlies Biome; feature: [SRF] surface water layer (ENVO:00010504) within the epipelagic zone...; material: water... | reverse complement strand
TTTTCCCATACCATATCAAAAGCCTCATTCTTAAACCCCCACCAATCTGCCCACACGGCTGCACAAACTGAATTCTGTGCCAATATATCAGCAACCTTATAGGCTTCAATTGCATGATGAAAAGTCGTGATTTTGTAATCAAACTCCTTGGCAACATCTAACATGACAACCATTTCTTCACCTCGATAGCAGTGCATTTGAACCAAAATGTCACCTTCTAACACGCCAACCAATGTCTCCAACCCTAAGTCACGAGATGGCCTATCGGAAAGCTCTTTTTCATCATCAGCTGTATCAGCATATTCTTTTAAACTTCTCTGGTAGTCTTGCGCCTCAATCCATGCATTTCTATATCCTGCAACATTACCCATGCGTGTCGATGGCTCTGATTTTCTGCCTCCATAAACCCTTTTGGGGTTCTCCCCACATGCCATCTTGAGTGTGAAGGGTGCATTTGGAAATTTCATCCCTTGAACCGTTCGACTTCGAATATTTTTGAGCGTGACCCCTCTGCCACCAATCAGATTTGCAGATCCCACTAAAACATGAAAAGAGGTGATCCCGCCTTTCAATGCGAGTGTATATTGCGGATCTTGAGTCCAAACTGAATGCTCTGCCCAGACATGAGGAGTGGTTGGGCTGGTTGCTTCATTTCCATCAGAATTTGATCTCAAGCTAGGCGCGGGATAGACGCCCATATGGGAATGAATATCAATGATGCCCGGTGTTACCCATTTCCCTTCTGCATCGATTACCGTAGCATTGGATTGATCCAAGCCCTTTCCAACTGCAACAATTTTGTTTTTGTGCATTAAGATAGATGCGTCTAAAATTGCATCGCCATTGCCGGTAAGAATATTGGCATTGGTTATGATGACTTTGCCACTCTCCTCAGGCTTATAAGTGGATTCATAGGCGTAGTTGATTAGCTCTCTCTCATTAATCTTTGACTGAGCACCGGGTGTTGAAAAAAGAATTATCACTAAAGCAATAATCAATGATGAGTATTTTGGGTTAAAGATCATGATTTCCTCTTTAATTTCTAGATTGAATAGATGAATACAAATTGAACCAAAAGTCAAACAACCTCGAAATAGTTTTTTGAGCAATAAAATATAATTTTTTTTATGTAGAATATTTTTTATGAATTTTTTATCCAAGAAACTATCCTTAGCATTCTGTGTTTTGTCCGTATCTCATGCTTACGGAGCTGATTTTCAGGTCAATGAAAATTCAATCATTGCATCAAAAAATAATAGCCAAGAGTGGTTATCGCACGGAAGAACCTATGACGAACAACGATTCAGCGAACTGAATCAAATCAATGCTGAGAATGTAGATCGTCTAGGCATTAAATGGTTTGCTGATTTGGATAGCAATAGAGGACACGAGGCCACGCCCATCGTTTCTGATGGAGTCATGTTCACGACTGGTGCATGGAGTGTTGTCTACGCACACAATGCCCTTTCAGGTGAATTGCTATGGAAGTTTGATCCCAAGGTGCCAAAAGAGAAAGCATATTTCGTTTGTTGCGATGTAGTCAATCGTGGGGTGGCAATATGGGAAGGGAAGATATTTTTCGGGACACTAGACGGAAGGCTCATCGCTCTTGATGCCAAAAGTGGATCATTGATCTGGGAAAAAATGACAGTCAATGACAGCAAGCCATATAGCATTACGGGTGCTCCAAGGATTATTAAAGACAAAGTGATCATTGGCAATGGTGGAGCAGACTTTGGAGTTAGAGGCTATGTCAGCGCCTATGATACAGAGAACGGCGAAATGGCATGGCGCTTTTATACAGTCCCAGGAAACCCTGATGAGGGATTTGAAAATTCAGCAATGGAAATGGCTTCAAAAACATGGAAAGGAGCCGAATGGTGGAAATATGGCGGTGGCGGAACAGTTTGGGACTCAATGGCTTATGATTCAGACTTGGATCTGCTCTATATTGGTACTGGAAATGCTTCTCCATGGAATTATAAAATCAGAAGCCCAGGGGGCGGAGACAATCTATTTGTATCATCCATTGTTGCTTTGAAACCAGACACCGGTCAATACGTTTGGCATTATCAAACAACGCCAGGTGATAATTGGGATTATACGGCAACACAACACATCATACTCGCAGATTTAACCATCAAGGGTGAATCGAAAAAAGTCCTCATGCAAGCTCCAAAAAATGGATTTTTTTATGTCATTGATCGAACCAATGGTGAGCTTTTATCAGCGGAAAAATATGTCCAAGCAACTTGGGCAAGTCATATCGACCTTGAAACTGGACGGCCTGTTAAAACGGATCTTGCTGATTACGATGATGCAGAGAAATTAATCTTTCCTGGTGCTCTTGGTGGACATAACTGGATGCCAATGTCCTACAATCCCAAAACAGGTTTGGTTTACATTCCAGCACAAGAACTTTATATGCCCATGAAGAAAGATGATGAATATGAATATGATGATAAGGGATGGAATACTGCAGGAGATCTAACGGTCATGGCACCGCCAAAGAACCTGCTTCAGTTAATGTTATTAGCAAAGAGTATAAGGGGCAGACTGAGCGCATGGGATCCAGTTGAGCAAAAAGAAGTTTGGAAACAATACTTAACCCTTCCATGGAATGGTGGAACTTTATCAACCAATGGCAATCTCGTCTTTCAGGGCACATCTGAGGGTGAACTCGTTGCATACGATGCAGCAACTGGCGAAAGAAAATGGAGCAAAAATCTAACAAATGGAATTATTGCTGCCCCCATCACTTACAGTATTGGTGAAATACAATATGTCACAGTACTCGTAGGCTACGGTGGAGTGTTTGCGCTCCAGGCTGGATTACCGCCTAAGAATTCTGGAGGACCAATCAATGGACGGATTGTTACATTTGCACTTGACGGTGATTTGAGTCTGCCCGATAGGCCTAGAAATATTAAGATGCCAAAACCTCCATCACCAATTGAGGATCAAGCCAGTGTCGCCAGGGGTGAAGATCTATATCATTGGGAGTGCCATATGTGCCATGGAGCTGGGGCAGTTGGAGGCGGAGTCTTGGCAGATCTTCGGTATATGTCAGAAGAAACTCATGAAAAATTTAATGCGATCACTCTCGGTGGTCTATATACGGAAAAAGGTATGGTTGGATTTGCGAGTCGTTTGAGTGAGCAGGATGCAAAAGATATTCATTCTTACCTTATTCAAAGAGCCAATGAGACCTATTTATTTGAAACTGTTAACTCGGCTTTGAAATAACGTACTGATCAACAACTCTTCCGCCTATTAAATGCTCTTGAATAATCTTCTCGAGAACATCAGGTGTGCAATTTTGATACCAAACAGCATCCGGATAGACAACGGCGATTGGGCCATTTGTACAAACCCTCAAGCAGTTAACTTTTGATCGATATATTCCACCTCGATTATCAATCTTTAGTTCTGCGAGCCTGGATTTGAGAAAATCCCAAGATTCCAATGTTTTTCTTTTGGGTGCACATTTTGGTTCGGTTTGATCAGCGCAGAGGAAGATATGCCTATCGATAACATCGATACCCAAGTCATGTATCTTTTCTTCTATCAGCGAATTAATTGGTGGACTCAATTACTTTTTTATCTTGGTTGAAATAACCTGATCAATTAATTTACCAAAAGGTGGTCGCATCATTTTTAAAACACTCTCCAATGATGTTTGCTTATATACACCTCTTGCATGAGAGAAGGTTTTGAATCCCTCAATACCATGATAGTGCCCCATTCCACTCGGACCGATACCACCAAAAGGAAGGTCCTCTTGAATGAATTGGAAAATCACATCATTGAGTGCCGCTCCACCTGAAACTGTATTCGACATCACGAACTCTTCTTCGCTCTTTTTATTTCCAAAATAGTAGAGTCCAAGCGGTCTTTCATGCAGATTGATGTAATCAACCACTTCATCGATTTGATTGTAGGTCTTTATTGGCATAATTGGACCAAAAATTTCCTCTTGCATGACTAACATTTCTTCGGTTGCATTCAGGACTATTGTGGGCATCATCTTATTGTGTGACTTATCTGTTTCTGACTCATTCGCAGGATTGATCTGAATGACATCAGCACCCTTTCCTCTTGCATCCTCAATATAGCCATGCAGTCTCTCATAATGTCCTTGATTGACAACCGACGTGTAATCTTCATTATTAAAAATAGAGGGATACATTGATGAGATGGAGTCTTTGGTTGCTTCAATCCAATCCCCAAGAATCTCCTCTTTAATGTATACATAATCAGGCGCAATGCAAGTTTGGCCTGCGTTCATTAATTTTCCATTCCAGATCCTATCTGATGCTTTTTTCAAGTCCGCACTGTCGCCAATGATTGCTGGTGATTTTCCGCCCAATTCCAATGTCACTGGAACCAAATTTTTGGATGCAGCTTCCATGACTTTTTTTGCCACCGATGTAGAACCAGTAAATAAGAGATGATCAAAATGCAGTGAACTGAATTCTTGACCCACTGATGCATCTCCTGGAAAAACCTCAACCTCATCGTCATCGAAATATTTATTGATCATGGATTTCATCAATGCAGATGATCTCGGTGTAAATTCTGATGGCTTGATCATGGCCCTATTCCCCGCAGCCAATACAACTGCAAGCGGAGCATAAGTCAAATTAAAGGGATAATTCCATGGACTGATGATGCCTACAACACCAACAGGCTGATATTGTATATAAGCTTTTGCACCAAATAAGTTAAACGGAGGAGTGGCCTTCCTTTTCTCTGGCTTCATCCAAGATTTCAGATTCTTCTTGATGTAATGGATTGAATCAAATGTGGCTGCCAACTCTGACATTTTGCTCAACATTTCTGGTCGGTGACCAAAATCCTCTGATAATGCATTTGGTATTTGCGTTTGATACTCAAGCATCATATCCAGCATGCGATCCAACCGGTCCATTCTAATCGATAGGCTTGGATAAATTTGGCGTCTTGACTGAGTCTTTTGTTTTTCTAGTGTTTGTTGCATTTCTAATCCAAAAAGTCGGGTGATTGTTCGTATATGAGATCATAAAGAGGTTGGAAGCTTGCCCAGAGAATTAAGTCTGTACCGGCCTGTTTTTTAGCGTGTTCTGCCATCTCATTGGGAATAATAATTGGTTTTCCGGCAGCTTCTGCCAACAATTGACTTTGGCAACATTTATCCATCGAAATAAATAACCATGCAGCCACTTCGACCGTCTGACCCGTGGTTAACAAACCATGATTTTGCAGTATCGCAGTTCTCTTATCACCAAGGGCTTCTGCTATTGCTTCGCCCTCCCCTTGATCAAAAGCAACACCGCCATACTCAGAATAAAGTGATTGTTCTTCGAAGAACATGGCCGCATCCTGAGTGATTGGATCTAATATTTTTCCCAATGTTGAGAATGTTCTGCCATGGATGGAATGTGCGTGTGCAGCTGAATTAACATCGGGTCTAACTTTGTGGATTGCAGAGTGAATAAAAAAAGCAGCTGGATTAATTGGCCTATCGCCCTGAATGATTTCCCCATCTTCCTTAACCAATAGGAGGTCTGAGACTGTAATATGTGCAAAATTCATTCCGAGTGGGTTTACCCAGAAATGGTCATTGAATTCTGGATCCCTAAGAGTAATGTGTCCAGCCAATCCCTCATCGAAACCATAGTGAGCAAATAATCTAAATGATGCAGCCAATCTTTCCAACTGAAGTCTTCTTGTCTCCTCCATGGTTGAGGTCATGATCGGAGTCAAAGATCCTTTTTCTTTTTGTGGGAGCTTCCCTTTATTTCTGTCAATGTCCTTTGGTGTAATCATATATCTAATTAAAATTGAGGCTCTGAACTTATATGATACACTTCTTATGTCTTCACAGAAAGGCGCTGTATTTAACAATTTTTTGCGAGTACAAAGTGAAAGAAATAATCATTACCTTGGGTGTATTTTTTTTAATTCTTGTCGTTATAACGACCTTTGAGTTTTTTTTGGTTGGTGAAATGGCGAAAAATCATGCAGAGTCAAAATTGGTCATAGATGAGGAAAAATAGCAGTACGGATAGAGTCACTTTACTCTCAGTACTGGGGGCCATTGCACTGATTGCAACGCCAATTGCAATTTACCCGAAGGAGTCTGCTCAATTTATAAGAAGTACTTACTTATGGACAGTGGATATCTTTGGAGCAACGTACATGATATTTGGGGCATGCATGCTTCTATTTGTCTTATATATTGCCTTTTCAAGATTTGGCAATCATCGATTAGGTGGGAATGATATCGGGCCTGACTACTCCTTATTCAGCTGGGCATCCATGCTCTTCTGCTCTGGAATCGGTGGTGGCATTCTTTATTGGTCGGTTGTTGAATGGGCATATTATGCAGGAGAAGGTTTATTTGGTATTGAGCCATTCTCCGATAGAGCCTATCATCTTGCATCTGCTTATGGTGTTTTCCACTGGGGTCTTACAGGATGGGCCCTTTATACGATCCCTGCGATAGCAGTGGCTGTTCCATTTTACAAGCACAACATTGGATCCCTAAGATTGAGTTCAGCACTGAGAACTTCTAAAGAAAATATTGTAGAAAAAACAACCATGGGACGAATCGTCGATTTCATATTTGTGATTGTTTTAATTGGAGCATCCGGAGGCACAATTGGGATGTATGTTCCTGTCATTGGAGCGGGTTTCTCAGAGCTTCTGGGGGTAGAGCATGACCTCAGTCTTGATTTAACCATGCTGGCTGTTTGCACCGGACTATTTGCATTCAGTGTTTATCGGGGGATATACAGTGGCATTAGGGTAATCAGTAATATTAATATTCTGATCTCACTGATTTTTCTTTTCGCAATTTTAGCTCTTGGTCCTGCCACTGAAATACTTTCCTTAACTGTTAATTCAATGACGGAGCTGGGGAAAAACTTCTTTGCAATGAATACGCTTGGAATTACCGAAGATTCAGAATTTGCAGAAGCATGGACCATATTCTATTGGGCATGGTGGATAGCGCTTGGGCCTCAGGTTGGTCTTTTTGTAGCCAGAGTCTCTAAAGGGAGAACGCTTAAAGAAGTGGTTTTAGGAATGCTAGTATTTGGGTCTCTTGGGTGCTTTTTGTTTTTTTCTATTTTGGGAAACTACTCCATGAATTTGGAATTAACCGGACAAATGAATGTTTCACAAACACTGACAGATATAGGACACCAAGCAACGGCGACTAAAGTCCTCATGACCTTGCCCTTTGGAGAAATGTTTGTCTTGGCTTATTGTTTTATTGTGATTGTATTTATCGCCACATCTTATGATTCAGTGTCATATATTCTTGCATCACATGTTCAAGAAGTCACAAATGAGGAAACTGAGCCGAACCGAAATAATCGATTGATATGGGCATTCGTGCTCTCAATACTTCCGGCATGCTTATTCTTAATAAACAGTAATCGAATCGCAATGGATGTTATCTTATTGATGTCGCCGCCTTTGCTGATCTTATTTCCAATTTTTATCTTTTGCATGTTAAAGACACTCAGATCTGAACAATAATAATCCTCAATAATAAATATGGAGAAATTACCATGAATCATATGAAGATCATATATTCATTACTTTTCATCCTTCTCTGTTCACCTATACATGCAGAAGATGTTTTTACAACTGAAGACATATACTCCATCAAAGATATTACTCTTTCAGACGTCTCTGAAGATGGAAATGGTATTGTTTTCATTACAAGTCAGGCTGAAAATAAATACGATGGTTTCAAGAATACGCTCTACTTTCTTGATGCTCATAAAGGAAAGAAAGTTAAATTACTCGAATCCTATGGCTCAAAGGGCATGAATTTCTCTTCAATAAAGTTTTCAAGCAATTCAAAATCAATTTTCTTTCTGTCATCTGGAATGAAGACATCCGGTAAAGAAAGTAATCAAATATGGTCCTTAAATTTATCTAATAGAGTTAAAAGAAAAGTGACAAATTTTGATGGAGATATTAGCGATTATGATGTCTCAGATGACGGCAAAACAATTGCTTTCATTGGCCAAAGAAGCAGTGATAAAAAGGCTGATACCAAGACACCGTCACCAATTGTTATCGATAGATACCAGTTTAAAAGAGACTATGAAGGATTTCTTGGACCGAATAGGGATCATTTATTTATATTTGATACACAATCCAGGAAAGTAGAACAGATAACATCAGGGCAAAAAGATCATCTTTATCCCTCTATCTCTCCAAATGGAGAAAATATTGCTTATATGACAAAAGAAGGAGATTTTGACAGACACAATAATTGGGAAATTTTTATAAAAAACATAAAGGGAGAGGAAAGTCACAGAAAACTTTTGTCAAACAACGGTGAAGATATTTCTATCTCGTATCCATCCAGACCTGAGTGGAGTCCTGATGGAGAAAAAATTGCATACTTGCATGGCGGTGATCATTCAATGCTTTGGTATGCTCTTCAAGAAGTATCTATTATTGATGTGGAAACAGGCGATATAGATTTTATTTCACAAGGGTTCGATCGAAATACAAGCCTCCCTCAATGGTCAGGAGATGGGCAGAATATTTTCTTTATCCTAGAAGATAATATGAAGAGCCAACTAATGAAATATTCTTTTCTGGATAATACTACCAAGAAGATAACGCCCGATAATATGTATCTTAGCGGTTATGCTCAAAGCTATCATGTGACTGATGATGAGATAATCTTCCAATCTTCCACTTCAGAGATCCCAAGTGAAATTTATCATTTAAAAGAAGATCAAATTAATCCCATTACTTCTGTAAATGAGCAATTTATTAAAAATAAGTTAATCGGATCAACAGAGCTTATCTCCTTCCAAAGTTTTGATGGCCTAACCATCAATGGAATGATGATTAAACCACCCAATTTTGATTCAAAGAAGAAATATCCTCTAATGATAAGGATCCATGGAGGACCTGTTTCACAGTATGGGAGGTATTTTGATTTTGATTGGCAACTCTTTGCATCAAATAATTATGTTGTCATAGTTACCAATCCTAGAGGTAGCTCGGGAAGAGGCTTTGAATTCCAAAAGTCTATTTTTGCTGAATGGGGTATTGAAGATTCAAAAGATATCAGTGCAGCACTGGATTTTGCACTTGATCTTGGCTACATCGATGAAAATAAATTGGGAATTGGTGGCTGGAGCTATGGAGGCATGCTTACTAATTATGTGATTGCAAAAGATAATCGTTTTCATGCAGCAACTTCAGGGGCTGGAATATCAAACATCTTGAGTGGCTTTGGACATGATCATTATATCAGGGAGTACATCATTGAGCTTGGAACTCCTTGGGATAATCTGGATGCTTGGTTGAATGTCTCTCATCCATTCCTGAGTGCCGATGAGATAGTTACACCAACTCTATTTTTGGTTGGAGAAAAAGATTGGAATGTGCCTCTAATCGGATCAGAACAAATGTATCAAGCTCTAAAACATCTAGAAATTCCAACACAACTTATTATTTATCCAAATGAACATCATGGATTAAGTAAGCCAAGCTATATTAAGGACCGACTAGACCGCTATTTAGACTGGCATGGAAAATATCCAGAAAAATAAGAACTAATTTAGATATTCGTAATACTCGATTCCCGCATCTTGGAAATCAATCGTCTCTTCTGTTCCAACCTTGCTGACAATAAAACCTTTTGGTTTTTTATGCTGGGCACCTTCTAAAATCTTATCTGTTCTTAATTTTATGTATTGGTTGTGATCTAGGTTTACTGGCTCATTGAATGCAGCAGAGTATTTAATGTTGCTCTCCTCATCACAGCAATTTTTAGTAAATGAAATTGGAATAACCTCAGCAGCATCGCCGCTACCGTATCCTATTAATAGAGCATCTTCGCCACTCAAGGCCTTTCCATTCTTCATTGAATCCTCAATTCCAGCTGCCAGCCAAGCAAAAATGGAACCTGAATAAATATTGCCCATCTCTTTCGTCAACTCATTGCCCAGTTTTAACTTTGACAGTACTTTTTCCTTGAATGGTCTGATTTTATTCAGTGCTTTAAGCGCCTTATTGGTTTTAGGAAATAAATCTTTATTGATGTCAGTTTGCAAAAAAGTCACTAGATTGGGTCTATTCATTAGTTCTTTCTTTACTTCTTCCAATGGAACATCTGCATGAGCAATCAGATTATCAAGTTCTAGGTTATCATCTTCATCGCCATTGGCTAATGCATAGAGGTATGAGATAGAAAATGCATTAATCGGCATTTTATGAAAAGGTCGATGCATAAATACAGCTGCTGCTTGATTTATTAATTTGGATAAACTCTGCCCCCTATTCTCACTCATGTTAGACAACGCTGAGATTGTTCCATCTATGTAGCAACTTGCAGAATATTTTCCATTGAAAACAGGTAAATCTAAGTCTGAAGCCGAGTGGCCATTTAAATTTTCAGCTCGATATTGAATGGGTTTTCTAAAATCAATTTGGCGATATTCTGAAGAACTCCCAGAGAATGCAGTCTTAACCTCGGCAATCTTAGGATCGGATTCAATGAGTGTCGCAACCGCTCCTGCTCCCTGTGTAGGCTCTCCTGATGATCCGATCTGATAAAGGGCAATATCTGAACAAACCACAATTGCTTTTTTCTCTGGTGCATCTGAATTGACATAACGAACAGCATTTTTCAGTGCGTATATTCCTGACAAACAAGCTTGTTTAAATTCAGGAACTTCACATTGACTAGATATGGGGTTTATACCCCTTTTCTTAAGTTCATCATTAACCATTCCCTTAATGATGATTGTTCCTGCAGAATTATCGGTACTGGATTCAGTGCCAAGTGCTAAAAAGCCGACTTGACTGGGCTCAATTTTATTTTCAATAATTAAATCAAGAACGGCATTTGCCGCCATGGTATATATGCTTTCATCAGGGCCTAGCATTCTAAAGCCTGAGCCAATGATATTGCTGATCTTGTCCCAAGAATTATTAGTCCAATTACACCAATCTTCCAGTCCAACTCGATAGGAAGGGACGTAGGTTGTAATTGCACTGATTCCGACTTTTTGTTTCACGTTATTGCTCAATATGAGAGTGAGATTGTATTACTTATACCTTCCTTCTAAAAGATCTTTCGGAGTTATTTAGATGTGAATTAAGCGAAGAGAATTTGTCCCTCCACTGACTCTTAAAGGGGACCCCGATGTAATAACAATAAGATCACCAGCCTTAAGTATGGATGAACCAACAAGCTCATTCCTCACATCCTGGATTACTTCAGCCATGCTATCCACTAAAAATGGATACTGGTATGAGATAACACCTCTGTATAGGCTCACTCTTCTTTGTGTATCCTGATTTCGAGTAAAAGCATAAATTGGAATATTTGTTCGATACCTTGAAAGCATCAATGCTGTTGAACCAGATTCTGTCAAAGCAACGATGGCCTTAATGTCCATATTTCTGGCAATGCTCATAGAGCTGATAGCAATGGATTCATCAATATTGTTGATTTCTGAGAATTTATACTCTTCATTCTTTGTAATTGATTCTTGATAAGTCTCCGCACCCTCACACACTTCATGCATCGCTTTGACTGTCTCTACAGGGTATTTTCCTATCGCAGTCTCTGCGGAAAGCATTACGGCATCAGTGCCGTCTAAAACAGCATTGGAAACATCGGTCATTTCTGCTCGGGTAGGTGTTGGATTGGAAATCATAGATTCCATCATTTGTGTTGCGGTTATTGCTATTCTTTTTCCTTTGACGGTTTGCTTAATGATGTCTTTTTGAAGACCGGTAAGCTCTCCTGGACCTGATTCTAATGCAAGATCACCTCTAGCAACCATGACACCGTCGCTTGCTTTAATAATCCAAAATAGTTGCTTCAGAGCTTGAAGACGTTCGATCTTTGCAATTAAATTTATTGAACTGCCTATTTCAGTTAAAACCTCTCTTGCTTGAGTGACATCGCTTGCCTCATTCACAAACGATAACGCAATCCAATCAACCCCCAGTTCAGCGAGTCTCTTGATATCTTTTTTATCTTCTTCTCCAAGTCCTGAGCGATGAATGATTTTATTCTCCACCTCAAAACCCTTATTACTTCTGAGTAAGCCGCCTTTATCGACAGTGCAATTGAGACTTTTCTTGTTTGAATCAATGCTCTTTACATCCAATTGAATCAAACCGTCATCGAGTAAAATTCGATCTCCAGCTTCTATCTGAGCAAAACAATAATCTGCATCAATGAAAATCTCGTAGTTATTTGTTTTTTTCTCTTTAGTGAATACAACATTGATCTCGGATCCATGCACTAAATCAATCATATGGTTTTCAAAATCACTGATTCGAATTTTATTACCCTTAAGGTCAACCAAAATTGCAACCGGCTTTCTTAATTCTTTGGAGATCTTTCTTATTTGTTGAATATTTTTTTTATGATTATATTTTTCATTTTCATCCCAAGTTCCATGAGCCAAATTGATTCTTATGACATCTGCATACTCACAAACATTTTTTAATATTTCTGAATCAGCAATTGAAGGCCCAAATGTTGAGATTATTTTTGTGCGTCTCATGAGTTGAAAGTTATCATTTTTATATTACGCTTTCGCTACGAAAAATATCCTCGTCAATATCATTTTCAGATTTAGCAACAAGAACAGAAACCGTTGCATCGCCAGTGATATTGACCACCGTTCTTGCCATATCGAGAATTCGATCAAACGGTAAAACAAATCCTACTATGAGTGCGGTTTGTGCATCACTGATTCCTATCACCGATAAAACGGTTGCCAGAAGAAATAAAGATGCAGACGGTATGCCTGCTGTTCCTATTGAAGTCAATGTAGCGGTCATTGCAATCAATAGATAATCAGATAACTCAAGCTGAATACCAAAAATTTGTGCTGAAAAGAGAGCCACAACTCCAAGATAGAGCGCCGTTCCATCCATATTGATGGTAGCGCCGAGAGGAAGAACGGATGATGAGACTGTTTTCTTTACCCCTAAATTAGTTTCAACGCATTGAAGCGTGACAGGAAGCGTTGCAGAACTCGAAGATGTTGAATAAGCAACCGCTTGTGCATCCAAAATTCCTTTAAAGAATCTTTTTAGCGGGAGTCTAGCTCCAAGGCGAATCAGGCCTCCATAAACCAAAATCATATGCAATATGCATCCCACATAAAGAATAACAGTCAGAACAAATAAATTCTGGAGTGCAGCCAAGCCCATTGTTCCTGATACCCAGGCGACTAATGCTAGAACACCATATGGAGCCAACTGCATGACCATATGAGCAATTTGTAAAATGGCTTCTGCTGCTGAAGAGAAGACTTCGCCAATCTTTTTGGTTTTATTTCCGCCCAATATGATTCCGATACCCAAGAGTATGGAGAAAAAGATGATTGGAAGGACATCACCATTTGCCAGTGAGCCAATTGGATTAAGTGGAACAATGCCAAAAAATCGATCGATGATACGTTGTGAAGACTGAACCGCACTGTATGGATCCACTCCGGTTATATCGATCCCATCACCAGGTGACAATATAGTCCCTAATAATAAACCTATACTGATTGCAAAAAGAGTGGTCAGTAAATATAGGGCAATGGTTTTAATGCCAATAGAGCCCAGTCTTTTTGGATCTCCCATTGAAACCACACCTGCAACAAGTGATGTAAATATTAGTGGAACAACCAACATCTTTATGAGTCGAACGAATAAGTCGCCTATCCATTTTGATGATGCGGCAATATCCCCAAAAACAAAACCAAGAATTGCACCAATGACTAATGCAGCAACAACCCTAACCCATAACTGTAAATCTGTTCTTCTGCCTAAAAGAGCAAGGCCAATGAACACCCCTATTAATACAATCCAATATAATATCTCGAAACTCATGCTGATAATTCTAACTTAAAAAGTAAACTAGTTATTCATATATAAAACCTTTATGACATTTAGTATTCTAATCGATGAGTCAAATCAGAACATTCATTCATGACAAATAATTCAAAATCAAAAACTGGTTTTTTAATAGGATTGCTTGCAGCTGTTCTTATTCTCATACTTCCTGAGACAGAAGGTTTGCCTATTGAAGCCCAAAGGGCTGCAGCGGTCTTTGTTTGGATGGCTATTTGGTGGGCAACAGAAGCGGTTCATATAGCCATAACTGCTCTTATTCCCTTGGTCTTCTTTCCGCTTCTTGGTGTTGCATCCATCGAAGAAACATCTGCGCCATATGCCAATAAAAATGTTTATCTTTTTTTGGGTGGTTTTCTTTTATCAATTGCAATCCAAAAGTGCAATCTTCATAAAAGAATCGCACTCAATGTGCTCGATCTAACTGGAACTGCTGGAAGATCCATCATAGCAGGCTTCATGGTGAGTTCATGCCTTTTGAGTATGTGGATCATGAATACATCGACAACCGTAATGCTGCTTCCAATTGGTCTTGCAATTATCTCTGTTGTAAAAGAATCAGGGAAAAATTTAAGCGATTCTGAAAAAGTAAACTTCCAAGTTGCCCTTCTATTGGGGATTGCATATGCAGCAAATATTGGGGGTATTGCCACATTAATCGGTACAGCACCAAATATGACTTTAAATGGTTTTATGGAAGAACAATACAACGTCTCAATCTCTTTTGTGGATTGGATGAAAGTTGGGGTACCTATCAGCTTAACATTGCTTCCACTTGCATGGTTTACGCTCACAAGAATGTCCTTCCCCGTCTCATTCCAATCATCAAAAAAGACTCAAGATATCATTACAAATATGAAGTCTGAGCTGGGCGACATGAAGACATCTGAGATGAGAGTTCTAACAATATTCCTAATGACTGCAACGCTTTGGATCACGAGAGACATGATCAATGATATACCCGGGTTAGAAGGTTTATCCGATCCAGGGATTGCAATGTTATGTGGATTAATGCTATTTCTAACGCCAAGTAAAAGCACAAATCAAAACCTTTTAGAGTGGAAAGATGCACAAGAAGGAGTCCCATGGGGTGTTTTATTGTTATTCGGTGGAGGATTATCGCTTGCAGCAGCCGCTCAAAGCACAGGTCTTTCTCTATGGATAGGGAATATGATGCCACTCGGTTTGAGTATGGCATTATTAGTACTTATGTTTACGGCCTTAATTATATTTCTCACTGAGCTCACATCTAATTTAGCAACCACTGCAACATTTCTACCGATCGTTGCAATCATAGCTGCCCAATTTGGTTTTGATCCTCTCATACTTACTGCATCGGTTGCAATTGCTGCCAGCTGTGCCTTTATGTTGCCAGTTGCAACTCCTCCCAATGCAATAGTATTTGGGTCGGAATTGATCAAAGTTCCTCAAATGGTTAGAGCCGGCATTGTTATTAATTTAATTGCTATTGTTGTTGTAACGCTTGCAGTACTATACCTTGTCCCATTATTTCTATTGTAACTATGCCTTCCAATACTCATGAAATTACAAATGTTTGTGTTTTTGCAGGATCGAGTCCTGGAAATAGAAAAATCTATTCTGAAACCGCTATTGAATTGGCTGAGAAACTCACAGAAAATAATTATGGAATTGTTTTTGGTGGGGGAAGCAATGGTCTAATGGGGGTACTTGCCGACAACGCAATTGAAGCCAACGGTTACATTATAGGTATCATCACAGAACAGCTGGATGAAATTGAGGTTGGCCATCAAGGCTTGAATGAATTAATCATTGTAAAAAACATGCATGAACGAAAAAAGATGATGGCTGATAAGTCTCAAGCCGTGGTCTGCCTTCCTGGTGGAGTGGGAACATGGGAAGAGTTTTTTGAGTCTTTGACCTGGAATCAGCTTGGGCTTCAGACAAAACCAATTATTTTGCTCAATATTGAAAATTATTATTCAAAACTGAAGGTGTTCATCGAGCACGCAGTCAAAGAAGGGTTTTTACCTCAATCAACGAGTGAAGAATTAGTTCTAGTAAATAATGTTGACGAAGCAATCATAGAAATTAGAAATTTTATCCCGAAAGATACATCGACTTGGTATGAAAGGCTTAAGGATTAAGCAATAAAACTCATCTAATCTTTTGACCTTCTCGGTCCCGGAAAAAACATATTTGTTTGATCGATGTATTGGTTGTAGCCAGGCCTTTTTTTAGATTGAGGCTTTTCCAACAAACGAATGGTCAACTTGAAAAAGATGAACAACATCATTGCGGGGGCGACCACACCCAAGAAAGATCCGGTTGATAAAGACAATACAAAGATTGCAAACCACTGAAGAAAGTCACCAAAATAATTTGGGTGCCTTGAGTATTTCCATAGGCCTTTGTTCATGATTTTAGTGGAGTTATTTGGATCCGACTTAAATTTTTTCATTTGTTGGTCTGCGATGGATTCAAACAGAAACCCGATGATAAATAATACAATTGCCAAAGCAACCAAGATGAAAGAGCCTTTGTTGGGGTTACGACTAAAGATCAGAAAAATGGGCCAAGAAATGATCGCCTGAAGCACGCCTTGAAGCATAAAGACTCTGAAGTAACTGACCACTCTCCAGTCTCTCTTAGAGGCATTTCTCATTTTTACATACCTATAATCCTCGCCGTGTCCTAAATTCCTTCTTGCAAGATAATAAGTGAGTCTCAAACCCCAAATAGTCACCATTACTAGCAGCAGTTCTCGTGTATCGGTTGATGCTAGTCCATTGATATCATTATGAAAAGAGCAAGCCCAAGCAATCAGGACAAAGCCAAATCCCCAATAAATATCTATAATGCTTGAATCTTTTATCCTAATACTGATCATCCAAAGCAATGTGAGAGCCAACCAATTAATAAAATATGCGAATTGGTGCATGGATGTTTCAAAAAATATAGTTTCAATCACTCTTTTCTCCTACGGTTGTCTAATGCTATCTATTAAATCGTCTATCTCTGAAGGGGGTTTTGATGTGAACTTTGATACCATTATACTCACGAAAACGTTTATCAACATTCCAATCGTTCCAATTCCTTCCGGCGAAATACCCATTAGCCAGTTAGACGACGTATTCATTTCAGGATTCAAAAACTTAAAATAGACTATATAGCCAAGAGTAAAAATAAGTCCTGTTAACATTCCAGAAACAGCGCCCTCCTTATTTATTGATTTGGTAAAAATTCCTAGAAGGAGTGCTGGAAAGAGTGTGGCTGCAGCCAGTCCAAATGCAAATGCAACGACCTGAGCCACAAATCCAGGTGGATATATGCCAAATAAACCGGCAATGATTACAGCGATAAACACTGAAAAACGTGCATAAAAGAGCTCTTTCTTTTCACTAATATTGGTGGCTAAAGTCTTTTTAATGAGATCGTGTGAAACGGATGCCGAGATTACAAGTAGAAGCCCTGCAGCAGTCGATAATGCTGCAGCAAGCGCACCTGCAGCAACCAAAGCAATCACCCAGGGCGGTAACCCGGCAATCTCTGGATTTGCTAAAACCATGATGTCGCGATCAATATATACTTCATTTTTTGATGAGGCTTGTGAATCATTCACTATTACCCGTTCGCCCGATTCACCATTGTTATCAAGGTATTTTGGCTTGACTGGATCAAATGCATTTCCGGGTGCATGCTGTATCAAACCATCATTGTTTTTATCCCTCCATGCAATCAATCCAATGTCCTCCCAATTCTTAAACCACTCGGGTGCCTGCTGGTATGAAACATTATGAGTTGCTTCAAATAAATTGTATCTCGCAAAAGAAGAAACCGCAGGAGCTGTCGTATATAAAATAGCAATAAAGATCAGGGCATAGCCTGCAGATTTTCTGGCCGATGCCACATCGGGAACCGTAAAGAAACGAACAATCACATGCGGCAATCCTGCAGTACCCAACATCAATGCTGCTGTGATACAGAAAACATCAATGGTTTCCTTTAATCCACTTGTATACGGCTGAAAACCAATATCAGTCATGATCAAATCCAATTTTTCTAAGAGGTATATTTCTTGATCAATTAATCGATCACCAAAACCAAATTGAGGAATTGGATTGCCTGTGATCAGAATTGAAATAAAAATTGCTGGAACCAGGTATGCAAAGATCAGAACACAATACTGTGCAACTTGTGTGTATGTAATGCCTTTCATTCCCCCTAAAACGGCATAAAAGAAAACGATCCCCATGCCTATGATGACTCCGGTCTCAATCTCAACTTCTAGAAATCTCGAGAAAACAATGCCCACGCCTCTCATCTGACCCGCTACATAGGTGAATGAGACAATAATCAAACAAATCACAGCAACAACTCTGGCTGTAGTTGAGTAATAACGAGTTCCAATAAAGTCTGGAACTGTGTATTGACCAAACTTTCTTAGATAGGGTGCCAAAAGCAATGCCAATAAAACGTATCCGCCTGTCCAACCCATCAAGTAAACTGCACCGTCTCTGCCCATGAAAGAGATCAAACCCGCCATAGAAATGAATGATGCAGCAGACATCCAATCTGCAGCAGTTGCCATGCCGTTTGCAACGGGATGAACCCCTTTACCCGCTATGTAAAATTCATTTGTTGATCCGGCTCTAGATTTAATTGCAATAAAAATATACAGCCCAAAACTGATCCCTACAAAAAGATAAGTCAGAGATTGTATATCCATCATTGACCTTTAATCATCAAGGTCTTTATTGAACTCTTGGTCTAGGTTTTTCATCAATTTTATATAGATAAAAATGATTGCAACAAAGATTATGATGCTGCCTTGTTGGGCAAACCAGAAACCAAGTTTGAAACCAAAAAAACTGATCTCATCAAGGTCATTTACAAAGATTATTCCAAAACCAAATGAGGCAAGAAACCATAAAAACATTAGAATTGAGACAATCTGTATATTTTTTTTCCAGTACCGATCTACATTCTTGCTTGAATCATTCATGACATTGCATTTAATTTCATTGACATGTGCTCGCCAACTTTTGTTAATGCAGAAAAAGGCCTGATAAAGACGGATAACTTCACCATTTTTTCTTCATCATTCCATTCAATTAAATCAATACCCGTCACTTCTATATCATCCAATTTTGTCTCAAACACTAGACAGGCTTTGTTTTGGTCTGTGAACTCTGAGATATATCTAAAATTAGGGTTATTCAAAACATCATTGGCAGCAATAAGATATTTTGTAACCATCTCGACTCCAATGATTGGCTTGTAAACAAGCGGTGAACAGAATTCAACCTCATCAACCATCATCGTTGAATCAACAATTTTATCTTCTATGCTTTTATGCCAGCGACTTAAAAAGTTTGTCATCAGAGTGGTTTTTTTGAAAGCCTAACGTATGCATAAACGATCACTGTTACATACATACAGCCCGCAAAAATACCGCCAGCAAGTTCTCTTGTGCTAGGGTCCAATAACGCTGCAAAAAGATCGCTCAATGAATTACCAAGGAGTGCTCCAAATAATCCTCCCATGACACCAGAACCTCCTAGTTTTTTGTCGATATCAATGCCTAAAATAGCCAGAATTGCCAACACTCCATTGTCAACAATACCGAAAATATCTCCATCAAAAAACACGTTATCCATTTCGTTTCACTCCTCGATTTGATTAATTATTCTGACCTAAATAAGTTATCCATATTTTTAAATGCTTTTAATTCAATTGCATTACCAGAGGGATCTTTCAAGAAAGCTATGGCTTGTTCGCCTACTTGATCCTTAAACCTTATCGTTGGTTCTATCAGAAACTCTATCTTCTTTTCACTGAGATCACTAGTGATACTTTTGAAATCAGACCAGCTTAAAACCAATCCAAAATGAGGCACTGGAATTTCGTGAAAATCAACTGAATTTGAAATCTCATTTGAAGATTTCTCACTGAGATGACAAACCAATTGATGCCCAAAGAAGTTAAAATCAATCCATTCATCGGAACTTCTACCTACTTTGCATCCAAGTAAATGGTGATAAAAATTCTTTGAACTATCCAAATCATTGACCGGAATGGCTAAATGAAAAGGTTGCAGGCTGTCCTTGCTATTGCTCATAAAATTCTATGATTGCTCCGTCTGGCGATGAAAGCGAAAGAATCGCAATGTCTCCATATGGTTTCAGTTTTACTTGATTAAGATTGATCAATTCCTGACCTCTTTCTTTTAGAGCTTCAACAGTTTGATTCATATCCTCAACTGGATACTTAATAGACAATAAACCCAAGTTTGGAGCCTGACATTTGTCACTGTGGTCCAAGCCTTTTATATCCATAAACTCAATCATCTCGACCCTGCCCAATTCACCTTCAATAGGATAGTAAATTGCAGTTCTGTACTTTGTTTTTGTGGTGAGATTAAGCGGTATACCAAGTGGAGTCACGGCCTCCTCTTTTGCTGTGAAAGGAGTACCGTAGAAAAACGTATTGAATCCGAGCAAATCAACAAAGAATTTTCTGCTGTTTTCTCGATTTCTGATCATCTGCATGATATTGAATGGTTGAGAGACTCGTTCAAATTCAGGAAAGGCCTTCGGCAATGGTGGCTTAAGCCTGTCATATCCCTGAATCTGAATGCCATCTGGCCCTTTGAAAATCACAACATCCAGTCTTGATTCACCAAAAGAAATCTGTGCGACAGGTGTTTCCGTCCACCATCCCATTTCTATGGCCTCGTCATAGATCTGTCTCAATCCTTTCATTCTTACCATAAGACTGAAGTAACATCCCGTATCCCAAGCTCTAGAACCTGGCCTCATTGGCGCTTTATAACCCGCATTATCGAAACGAATCAAACGAACAAACCCAGCTTCAGAATCTTCAGCAGCAAGCAATAACTCCTCTGCACTTGCTTCCGAAGTGAGGCCATAATGCTTGATTGCAGATTCACTGGATTCCCCTCTGTAGATCTCCCTAAAGCCTCCAATTCTTTTGAAAAATTCAGCAGTTCTATCCAAATCTGTCACACTGATAACCACCTCTTTCCAAGGCATTTCTGTGACTGGTTCGGGCTTACTATCATGATGGTTGGAATGTCCAGTAAGGATCAAAAAGGCAAAAACTGAGGCAAGGAATAGTTTTTTCTTCATAACGATGCAGTAAGTTACTGTTTTTTACTTGGTAAAGTTCATTTATTGTATACATAATAGTTCAGAAAAATCGATTTTATGGAGATCAAGAATGTCAGAAATTTATGAATACTCAGTAAAAGATAAGGATGACTCAGAAATCAAAATGGGTGATTACAGAGGTAAAACTCTACTCATTGTCAACACTGCCAGTAAATGCGGTTTCACTCCACAATACGATGGGTTGAATGAACTGCAGAAAAAATATGCGGATCAGGGTTTCTCTGTATTGGCCTTTCCATGCAATCAATTTGGAAAGCAAGAGCCGGGGTCCAATTCAGAAATTCAAGATTTTTGTTCTCTGAATTTTGATGTTTCTTTCCCTGTACTAGCAAAGATTGATGTAAACGGCGAAAATGAAGAGCCTTTGTTTGGATATTTAAAATCTGAAAAACCAGGGATAATGGGGTCGAAAGGAATCAAGTGGAACTTTACAAAATTTTTAGTGGATAAAAATGGTGAAGTCTTGAAACGATTTTCATCCAAGACGACTCCGAGTGAAATTGAGAAAGAAATAGAATCAATCCTCTAAACAATCATGTCGGGTTACTTCATTGTCAGATGCAAATACTTTAATGAGTCAGAATACAAAGATTATGCAAGACTTGCAGCAGATGCTGTGAAAAATTTTAATGGCCAATTCCTTGTCACAGGAAAAGGAATTCAGAATCAACAAGAATCAGGGCATTTCCCAAAAAGTGTTGTTGTTAGATTCAGTTCTTACCAGGATGCATTGGCGTGCTATCAAAGTGAGATCTACAAGCAAGCTTTAAGCTTTATCAAAGATAGTTCAGATAGGGACTTCGCAATCGTTGAGGGACTGGATTGATCAAGCAGATTTTCTGCTCTCCTCCTCGCTTCTTTTGATGTCTCTTGATCGAATATCCATTCGAAATTCGTTTTCGTTTACGCCCTTAAACCTTTCACGAACAAATGATGGGATCTTGAGATCATCAAGAGAGTGGAAATGTTTGTTGATCTCTCTGCCAAAGACAATGAATTTTGCATCATATTCATTGAAGCATTGTAAAGCCTGATTCATAGTGGTTTGATCCTGATAATATCTTTCATCAAAAATTCTCATCAGAGTATCTGTACCAACCACAAAAGTTGATTTTGGAAACAACTTAACTTTTTGTTGAAAAGTTGGAGCATTTGTCAGAATCCATTGTTGGTCTTTAGAAAATTGATCGAGGGTTTTTTTAATTTCATAGAAACTAAGGGGTGTTTTGTCTACATTGCTGACCGAAATTTCAAAAAAAAGCTCCTCCTGGGTCTTTGATTCTGCCAACTCTTTAATTTTTAAATGTCCCTCGTGTAAGGGGTTGAAGGTTCCTGGAAAGATTAGACGGGGTGCTTTCTCCTCACTTTTTATGCATTCAATCTCACCGTGAATCAATTGTTTCCAATCCTCTTGAGATCTCACAACTTCATATTCTATGTTTTGTGAGAGTTTGGGTAGCTCAGAACGGACGCCGCATGCAATTCCAATCAAAGCCTCAAGGCATTCAGATACCAACTCCTCTTCTAAGTCTCTGGTCCTTTTTCCCTTTGTGAGATAACAAGAAATTATATGTGTTGCTTCGCTTCCTTGGATGCAAACAAAAAATCGGTGGGATCCAAGTTTCTCATAGGTGGTGGATAATGTTGCCGTCACAGCAGCACCCAATAAATGCTCTCTCTTTGTGTCAGGCGCTAGCTTCTGAGCTCTTTCAAAAGCAATCATTGCCATATTAATCGTGGTTTGTAACCCACAATAGTGGCTCGGTTTAATACCTAAATATTCATCCATGGATTCTCTTGAATATGGAATGTATGACTCAAGAATCGTGTTGCTGGCACCTGGGACTTTCAAGAAATCAGAAATGGCGGTACTCCCACCACCACTGGATACATAAACCAATTTAAATGGTCCAGTATGGATTGACTGGATATTTCTCAATTCCATGGATTACTCAAGATCTTTTTTGATTGGCAAGAGAACTCTTTCGAGCAACTGATGTCGCCTATTCTTTCTCGTGGTCTCAAGGTCATCGCTCGGTATGAATTCATCAAACTCTTTTTCTGAAATGACATTTTTGTCCTCAAGAATCTGCTCAAATGTATCGATTCGGTCTCTTAGAACTGATATTTCCTGTGTCAAGGTCATGATCATTGCCATGAGATTATCAATCGATCCATCGTCGAGATATCTTGGCTTCTTGCCTTTAGCAACTCGGGGAAGTTTTATTTTTTTACTCATGAATTGGTTGGTTTTTGTGCAAGATAAACAGGCAACTTCAAATAAAAGTCTCCCGTATACCCTTTGCTATATTTTGCAGCAGCTTCGGCTGAAGTGAATTTGATCGTTTCATCAGAAAAGCCTGCATCTTGAATGATCTTTCTCATATTCATATTCCTCAAAGCGCCAGAAAAGTTTTCATTATTATTGATCACTTCCCAGTCTTTTAGAAAATCATAAAGGGGGTTGTCTTCCTTCTTGTGGAATGGATAAACATCAAGATGTATCATCCACCCACCTGGCTCAAGCAATCTGAAACATTCGTTAATAATTTTTGGGACAGCATCATGAGATGTTTCGTGCAAAAGCAAAGTGGATGTTACTAGCCCAAAAGATTCTGATTCATAAGAAGTCTTTTCAACATTTTGCTGGCTGAAATGAGCCTCTACACCCAATGCATTGGCTCTGGCATGAGCATACCTTAAACAAGGCACTGCAACATCAACACCAAAAACTCTTGCATTTGGATACTTCTTAGAGAAAGGCAATGTGGAGTTGCCAATGCCACAGCCCATATCAAGAATGTGATTTGGCTCAATATTTTTTAAATGCTCATCGATGTAGCAAATTATTGCCTGTGCCAAGAGATCATTTTCTTCGCCCATTGCATTTCTGGAGTAAATGGGCAATGAGATATCATAAACAGCTCCTGCTGAAATATCATTTTCGATGCTTTCACTGTGATAACCGCCTGGTTGTTGGTGAATATCATAAGCCGTCAAATATTTAGGGATTCTCAAAGAATGATCAATCTCCAAGCTTCCGGTGGTTTGATGTTTATCTAAATTATCAATCATTGAATCTAAATTTCTTTCAACAGTATCTATAACGGATGTAAACATCATTTGCTGACTCAATCTTTGTAGAAGACTCCAACTTTGATAACCTTTGTCATTGTGCATAAGTGTCTTCACTTCTGACTTATCGATAGGTTTTCGATCATTGGTTTGAAAGAACTCTGGCTCTATGTTCTTTTCGTAATGAGGAGTAATCAATGAATATATTTCATCGGTTAAATATGCTCTTAGATCTGTCACAAAGTCCTGCCTGACTGATTCGTCATGACTCGGTTGTGGTTGCATTGTATGTTTTTGCTTACTCATATCAGTATCAACAAATTGATTATAGTTGAAGAGAGAGAAGGCTTTAAGTAAAAGATTGAGTTCTTGAGCACTCCGCTAAAATCAACTAAAGTAATTTTAGGTTTAGAAATGGGGAATAATGCAATGAAAAAATATATCTTATCGATATTTATCGTACTGATATTGATGCCTGTGCAGAGTGCTAATGCAGGAGGACACAAAGAGGGAAAGAAACTAACTGCGGCTTCAAGCGGGTTTGAAGGTAGAGAGGAAATGCTGGGACGAGCCATGTCAGTTGTCTTGAAATCTCTCAATGAAACAAAGCCTTACCAGCACGATATCAATGATGCTTTGATCAAAATGATATTGACCACAATACAATTTGCTAAAAACAACAATATGATTGATGAACTAATAGAAAATGAAGTTCAAGCCACTCTTCCAATGTTAGAAAGGGTTCGTGACAATTATCTTCGATCAGGAGAAATGGAGTCGGTAATGATTGGTATGATTGATCGAACTGCTTGCTCATACCAATTGTTTCTTGACATCGAGAAAGGTGATGCGCAAAGAAGTTGGACATCACCATTTGGCTTAATATTGGAGCAAACTGTTCGATTGGGTCAACATGATCTGACGGAAAAAGAAGTTCATGACATCTGGATAAAGAAACGCTTCAATGCCTTTGCTGAAGTAATTGGGGTTGAGCTTGAGATATCTGATATAGGTGAAAATGGAATGGTTTCTGTTAGAGCTCTAAAACCGGTGTCTTTGGCTAAAAAATAAACTCTTAGATGATCGGCTCAATGAATGATTATATGATCTATGCGATCGGTGCACCGATCATCTTATTTTTAATTGTCTTAGAGATAACCATCTCTGCTCTGAAAGGTCTTAAATATTATAATTTTAAAGACTCCCTAGGCTCGATTGGCTTAATCACTGGAAATATAGTTGTCAATATAATCACAAAAGGCCTGATCATTGCTTTTTATCTCTATCTTTATCAATTTAGGCTGTTTGACTTTTCAATATTAGGATCAATATGGGTCGAAATTCTTCTAACAGTTTTGGCCATTGATTTTATTTATTATTGGTTCCATCGAACATCTCATCATGTAAGATTCTTTTGGGCAATTCACATGAATCATCACTCCAGTGAAGAAATGAATTTTTTGGTTGCTCTTAGGCAGGCATGGTTTAATCCAATCTTTAGGGTGCCATTTTTCTTTATCCTTCCGCTGATTGGTTTCAATCCATTGCTCACCTTAATTGTTGGAGCTGCTTCCACATTATGGGCTGTTATACAGCATACAAAAATGATCGGTAAACTTGGACCTCTGGAATGGATCTTTGTCACACCGTCTGCACATCGTGTTCATCATGGAGTGAACGATGAATACATGGACAAAAACTTTGGGAATTTATTCATCATTTGGGACCGAATGTTTGGAACACATCAACTAGAAGAAGAGTCGGTGATTTATGGTTTAAAAAGAAATGTTAAAACATCAAATCCATTTAAAATCACTCTATTTACTTGGAGAGAGATTTATAAAGACTTCACAATATCAAAAGACGGTAAAGATAAAATAAAATCTATCTTTGGTTCTCCAGACTGGGAACCAAGAGAATTAAAGATATAAATGAACATGAGAAGCATTTTTATAATTGCAGTGGCTATGGTTGTGACACTCCTTATATTCTATATTTTGAGCTTACTGACACCCCCTTTAGTTGATGCAATCACAAATTATTTATCAGGAGAATGAAATGGATGAGAAGCTAATAGATGCAATAAAAAAGATTCATAAGCCGGATGAGTGGGTTCATTTTTCATCCATCGGTCCTGACGGTGGTCCACATGTCACGCCTCTGATGATGGGGATGCATGAGGAGGGCTTGTTATTTAGCTTTACTGGAAAACAAAAGAAACGAAATCTAGAAAGAGATCCTAGGGCCTGTGTCTCTATTTGCAAACCTGTTGTTATGAGTCATGTGATTGTCTGGGGCGAGGTGGATATTAGGCATGACGACGAAGCTCAAGAAATATGGAATGGAATGATCACTGAGGCATTTGGGGAAGAAAGACTGAATCAGATTCAGAGGAAATTATCTTTAGAGCAAACCAGCTTGGGTGTTCTCAAGCCGGATCGATACAGGATCTACGACATAGATTAAAGATTGACCGATTAAAATGAAATCAATAAATTTTCTTGCCTTAGCATGGGCATTGGCCTTCTCTTTCACTCTTAACTCTGATGAATATCCTTGGTTATCAGAGCTTGACTATCAAAATGAAGTCTTCGAGTCGGGTCAAAGACTTATGCAACTGGAATATGGGCTTCATGCATTGGAAGAGAAGCTGAACAATGAAGATTCTCTAATCATTGCCGTACATGGATCAAGAAGCAGAGGTTACGAATGGATTTATCCGATGAAAACTCTGGATTCAAAAAATCATGATATTTATTTTTTTCGTTGGAATGATCAAGGCTGTCCTTATCCTTCTGCCTTAAAACTGGATAGCCTAATCAATGAAAAGCTTTTCAGAAATGAAACCATTCAAAAAGTGATTTTGATCTCACACAGTTATGGAGGATTATTGACATCGTGGTTCTATGAAAATTGGTCCAACAAAATTCCAATGGAAATACATGCCATTGCAACCCCAATAAGCGGCATGGACATTGTCAATAACATGTGTGGATATAGCCCTCCTAAAGAAATAAAGAACAATGTGAACGTGCATCAATGGATCACTCAAAAGAATATAGATAATGCATTCAAAGATCTTGAATCAGACCCCCAAATCATTAGTCTTGATGGAAATAAAGCCTATTTTTTACCATCAAAGTACAAAAATAGACGACTTGGTCATAACTGGTCAATCAGTTATGTTGCCGATGAAATCATCGAGACTCATAGAGAAATGAAAAAATGATCTCAGCCGTTTTTTTTGTCTCTATATCCAAAAAGCCGTGACTCCAAGATTTTAGGTCTAGTATCCTTGATTCAGGATTTTTAAGATAACCATTGGCTCTTTTTGTTTGTTCGTGAAGATCATCCTCTGGATTCAATATCAATATTGGGCAATAGATTTCGGCAAGTGTTTTTGAAGATTCATAATCAAAAGCAGCATTATGGCCCCACCAAGATATTTCCGGGTTTATTAACCTTGCGTGAAATGTTTTTGCTATATCCAAATCGGATCTTCCTTTCATGCTCCAAAACTTTGCTTCATTCCATGCGTGAGTAAGGTGTGAGCCATCAGATGACAGAAGATGCTCCTTATTCAAATACAGTTTCTTCATCTCTGCCTTTTCTTCATCATTGAAGATGGGTGCAGAGACCAGAATTATTTTTTTTATTTTATCTGGAATTTGACTGGCAACTTCTAGAGCAATCTTAGAGCCAGTGTGATAACCCATGAGATTTATCTTCTTGATCCTGAATGCATCTATGAAACTGATCATGCTTGCAGCATATGACTGAATGGATGGTGGAGACAATGGTTTATCAGAATTTCCAAAACCCGGTGTATCAATTGCGACGACATCTTTGTCCAATGCTTTCGCTTCTTCAAGAAGATTTTCATAAATAATGCTTGAATAAGGGCTCATGTGGAAACAGAGCAAACCATTATCTGAGGGACCACTCTCTTGGCTTCTCCTATAGTGCATCTGACCATGAGGTCCATTTATATATTCTTTAATGCTCACTTTATTTTCAGGTAATTTGATATTAGTTTTTAAATCATGAGAATTAAGTAGATAATAATTGATCTGAAAAAAAATGGAGTGAAGAATGACAAAAAATAAGAAATGGATTCTTAAAAAAAGACCAAAAGGATTGGTTGAAGAAACAAATTTTAAACTCATAGAAGAAGAGCTTTCTGAGCTTCAGAACGGTGAAATTCTGATTCAGACCGAATACTTGTCTGTCGATCCAACACAAAGGATGTGGCTTACAGATGTGCCGGGTTATTTGCCTCCCATTCAAATTGATGAAGTCATCAGATCCGGAGGAATGGGAAGAGTTATTGAATCAAAGAATGAAAGATTTGATGAAGGAGATCTTGTCAATGGTTTCATGGGATGGCAAACCCACCTTATCTCAGATGGCAAAGGATTTACCAAAGTACCAGAGGTCCTGCCTATACCCACAATGCTTAACGTATTGGGTCTCACAGGTATTACTGCGTATTTTGGATTACTGGATATCGGTCAACCCAAAGAGGGTGACACTATCGTAGTCTCCGGTGCAGCAGGAGCGACTGGTTCTGTTGTCGCACAAATTGCAAAAATAAAAGGTTGCAATGTGATTGGAATCGCTGGTGGAGAAGAAAAATGTGGATGGCTTGAGGACTGCGGTCTTGATCATGTCATTGACTACAAGGCGACTAAAGCAACCAAAGAGCTCAGTCGAATCGCCAAAGACGGTATTGATATCTATTTTGACAATGTAGGTGGTCCTTTATTGGAGGCCGTTTTATTTAAAATTAATCTCAATGCACGTATTGTAATCTGTGGTGCTATCTCAAACTATGCATCCACTGATATGCCAGTTGGACCGAGAAACCTGGGCAGCTTGATTGTCAATCGTGCGAGGATGGAGGGATTTCTAGTGCTTGATTACCTTGATAGAGCGGATGAAGCAAGGCAAGAGCTCTCAAAGTGGTTGATGGATGGAAAAATTAAACACCGAGAAGACATTCAAGAAGGAATTGAAAATTGTCCAAACACGCTCAATCGTCTCTTTACAGGACAAAATATTGGGAAACAGATTCTAAAGATCTGACCAGATTGATCAATGGAAGCACGTTCAATGTTAAATTTCGTTCCGCCTGAATTCATCATTCCAGAAAAAATGGAAACCGAAGGGTATAGATTACGCATGCTCTCGATTGATGACGTAGAAAAAGACTTCGAAGCCGTCATCTCTAGTGCAAAGCATGTGAGTAAGGTTTGGCCTGACAGTGATTGGCCAGATGGGCTCACACTCAAGCAAAACTTAATTGATCTTGGCTGGCATGAAAAAGAGTTTCAAAACAGAACGTCTTTTGCTTACACCATGGTGACATTGGATGAATCAAAAGTTTTGGGTTGCGTATATTTTTACCCAACAACAAAATCCGATCATGATGCCGAAGTCTTTATGTGGGTTAGAGAGAGTGAATTAGGAAGAGGTTTGGATGATAAACTTTTCCATGCAGTTAAAAATTGGCTCGAGAGGGATTGGCCATTTACAAATCCAGCCTATCCTGGCAGAACAATCACTTGGGATGAGTGGGAATCGCTGCCAGAAATTGATTTTAATAAGAGCTAAACCTTGCTGACAGAATGCCAGCAAGGTATCAACTTTTCTTAACGCGTGATCGTGTAACCGGTTTGCTCAAGTACGAATCGGTCTTCGGTTAAATTAGCGACCTCAATGACTTTTCCATCTTCATTAAACATAAAGCGAGTAACTGTATAGGCCATAAAATCGAGGTCTACCATATCATCTGTCTGTGTTGCATGTGACAAAACATAGACAATATTGTCCTTTGATAGAACTTCAATAATCCTAAACTCTTTTGCTGGCCATGAATCTGCATCCCCAGAATTCATATTCTCAAGGACTTGCGTTTTGGTAATTTCACCTCTCACAGTGCCTCTTGCCACGCTGATTTCCATCTGCTTTCCACCACGGTCAATAACAGCACTGATTGCCTTACCGGGCAACCCTCTAAAAGGAAGCTTGCCAAAATTCTCAGGCGAAACTTTTATCCCCTCGACTTCTAAGAATAAATCCCCTACTTGCAATACACCATCTGCTGGGCTGTTGGGCGTCACTCGTCCTATTCTCATTTCGTTTTCTCTTGGATCCCAATTGAATCCAAAACCAACGTATCGACCTTGAACGGATATACCTTCATCCGCCATGTTCTGCTCAACCATCGTGATTGAAACATCTTTTCCAGTGTAACCGGCACTGACCCAATCGGATGCGATTGTCTCATTCTCATTTGAACTTCCATGCTCATCGGCTTTATGACCGCCAGATAGCAAAGGCAATGAGATCATTAAACAGATTATTGTTAACGTCTTAATGTATAAACTTTTATTCATTTTTTTCTCCTAAAACAAAAAAGGGGCCTCATTGAGAGGACTCCCCATCTTCATTTACTAGCTTATAAAAATAGAATCAATTCATCAAATCTCATTAATATTCATTCGATCCTCTAGTAATATACATGCATGAGTGATTTAACTAAAACACCAAAAGAACTTGAAATTGAGATTAGACGACCTCATTTTGAACTTGAGTCTGATCTTGGAGAAGACTGGTTTGATGGCAGTGCTTTCAAGACAGCATTTGAAAATGCATTCTCACTCTTGTTTCCAATCGGTGAAAAGGCTTTTATTGAGTCAGTAAGACATTTTGAAGATCAGATCTCTGATCCAAAACTCTTGAAAGAGATCAAAGCGTTTTATGGTCAAGAGGCCGCACATAGAAAGATCCATCAGCAATACAATGAGACTCTTTGCGAGCTAAGAGGTTATGATTTAGAACATTTAACCAAACCCCAGGTTGAAAGGCATCAAAATAGATACAGTCAGCTCAGACCATTTCAAAGGCTTGCTGCAACTGTTGCAGCAGAGCACTTCACAGCAATATTGGCGGATGATCTAATGAAAAATAAGGACCATTTTGCCGACCAAGGGAAAAGTGTAGCAAAACTTTGGTATTGGCATGCACTGGAAGAATCTGAACACAAGGCCGTTGCATTTGACGTATACACCCATGTTGGTGGAACACTAAAGGGAAGAAGAAAAGCTTTGATACTCGCAACTTTCTTCATCTTAAAGGATACATTCCGATCCATGCTGATCATGCTGAAGCAAGATGATCAACTTTTTAAGCTAAAAACCTGGGTAGATGGAATTAATTTTCTAATCATCAAGCCTGGAATTTTAAGGAGAACCCTTATTCCTTGGATGAAGTTTTTCAAAAAAGATTTTCATCCTTGGGACAGCAATAATCTAGATTCAATTGAATACTGGAAGAAGCAGGTCCCTCAAAAAAATACACTCTAATTTTTGACAAAAAAGTAAAGCTTCTGATATACCTGTTGTATGTGAAGTTTTTAAACGGGACTTATTAGGGGAAATAAATATGAATAATATCAAAGCATGGATAGGTGATTTCACTGCAATAATCGTTGGTCTGATTGGACTTGGTGTAGTGTCTGGCGTTGTTTTTGGTGACGTTCCATTCGTGGGAGGAATTGCAAACAATTTTACTGCCACAGTTAATATGCTTGGAGATGCAGGAGCAGTGGGTGCATTGGTTCTTGCAATTCTAGTCGGTTTATTCGACTAAATCGAAGACCATCTTATAAGACATTAAAGAGCCCTAAAATAAGGGCTCTTTTTTTAGCCAAATTGCTCACTTTCAGTTGAATCTGCCAATGCAGCAACACTATCTGCCCCAACAGCCTGACTGATTGCATCAAAATAACCCACTCCGACTTCTGCCTGATGTTTCACAGTTGTGAAACCGTATTGCTGATAGTCAAATTCCTTCTCTTGTAGATTGCTGTAAGCCAACATGCCCTCTCTTTTATACTCTCTTGCAAAATCAAAGACAGCAAAGTTTGTTGAATGGAATCCTGCAAGTGTGATGAATTGAAATTTAAAGCCCATTTTTCCAAGCTCTTTTTGAAACTCTGCTAATTCAGTTTCTGAAGGGATATGCTGTTTCCAGTTAAAACTAGGTGAGCAATTATATGCAAGCATTTGATCGGGATGAGCTCCGCGTACTGCATCTGCAAACCTCTTTGCATCCTTTAAACAAGGCTTAGAGGTCTCACACCAAACCAAATCGGCATACTCGGCAAAAGCCTGGCCTCTGTCGCACCCCATCTCTAATCCTCCAGTGATTTGATAAAAGCCTTCAGAGGTCCTCTCTCCTGTCATAAACTTTCGATCATTATCATCCACATCGGTCATCAATAGTTTTGCAGCTTCAGCGTCTGTCCTTGCAATGATAAGAGTATCGGTTTCTGCCACATCGGCTGCTAATCGGGCTGCATTGAGATTCCTAATTGCTTGACTTGTTGAGATCAAAACCTTGCCACCTAAGTGACCACACTTCTTCTCTGCAGATAACTGATCTTCATAGTGAACAGCTGCTGCTCCTGCCTCAATCAAATTGCGTGACAATTCATAGGCATTCAATGCGCCACCAAAACCGGCCTCTGCATCTGCTATGATTGGAGCATAATAAAACCCCTCTCTTCCCTCTTGAACTTGAATCTGATCTTGTCTGCGAAATGCATTATTGATGCCTTTGACGGCATTTGGAACAGAGTCAACGGAGTATAAACTTTGGTCGGGGTAAACCTCATTATTGCTATTGGCGGAAGCCGCGACTTGCCATCCAGAAACGTAAATGGCTTTGAGACCCGCTTTCACATGCTGTACAGCTTGCTGTCCATTGTATGCTCCAAAAGTATTCACATAAGATTCGCTCTCAAAAAGAGCCCTTAATTGTTTTGCGCCCATTTTCGCCAATGTGTGTTCAATCTGTACAGAGCCCTGAAGAGATTTAACGTGTTCATCGGTATAGTTTCTTTTGTCACCCATTTTGTTCTCCTTGATTAAAGGTGTTTATATGCAGGTAATGTTAAGAATTCATCGAATTCTGAATTCGTTGACATTTCCTTAAATAAATTAATTGCTGGCTGAAGATAATCGCCTTCAAAGCCTCTGGAAGAATTTAATTGATTCATTTCATCTTCAAGTACTTGTACGAAATACTCTTCGGTTATGATCTTATTTGAATCCGAGGTTTCTGCTTGGTGATGGATCCACTGCCATATTTGTGAGCGGGATATTTCTGCTGTAGCAGCATCCTCCATGAGATTATTAATTGGAACACAACCATTGCCCGAGAGCCATGCTTCTAAGTACTGAATAC
>ERZ802830.698-NODE-698-length-33405-cov-12.5897_pt1 | contig 33405 bp, 38 predicted proteins | sample MGYA00345654_ERZ802830 | MGnify/ENA primary metagenome ERZ802830 (study PRJEB30503, sample SAMEA104212375) | marine metagenome | biome: Westerlies Biome; feature: [SRF] surface water layer (ENVO:00010504) within the epipelagic zone...; material: water... | reverse complement strand
GATATAATTTGCAAGGAGAGCCTATTAAAGAAGATTATTTATCAGATGTAGAGGCAGTCCAATCAGGTTTTATATCTCTTTCATTTCTTGATTACAATCTAACTACTGATAATCAAGATGATCCATTAATCAATATTCTGTGTAAATGAGTAATTCTGGTTTTACCTTTAGAAGAGTTCGGGAGGAAATGATCGAAACTCTCCTCGAGATGGGAATAAAAGACTTTAGAGTTCTGGATGCTATGGCTCAAATACCCAGGCACATATTTATAGATGAGGCTTTAAGATCTAGGGCTTATGAAAATAGATCTCTTACAATTGGATACCAACAAACCATATCTCAGCCATATATAGTTGCAAGAATGACAGAGTTATTAATATCTAATACTCAGAGTAGAGGAATATTATTTAAAAATATACTTGAATTAGGTTCTGGATGTGGTTACCAGTCTGCTGTTTTATCTTATTTTGCTGAAGAAATTCATGCTATAGAGAGAATCAAGCCTTTAGTAAAAAAATCTAGAGAAAATCTCAGTGAGCTAAAAATATTTAATGTTGTTGTAAAGCATGGAGATGGATATCAAGATTGGGATGAAAATAAAAACTATGAGGGAGTTATTTGTGCGGCGGCCCCAAGGGAGTTCCCAGAAGATTTACTAAGTTGTTGTAAGGAAAATTCAAAAATTATTATGCCTATAGGAAATTCTGATGAGCAAAAACTATCAGTTATTACCAAGCTTAAAGATAGTTTTGAAGAAGAGCTATATGATGAAGTTGCATTTGTTCCAATGATTCCAGGCAAGTCACTTAATGGAAATGATTAATGAATGAGAGATTAAAGTTTGTATTAGCTGGAATATTTGTTGGATTTGCAGAGTTGCTTCCTGGCATCTCTGGATCCACAGTAGCTATATTCTTTGGTATATATGAAAAGTTAATAAAAATTTTAAGCCAACTAAAGCTTAACAATCTTCATTTCAACCTTACAAAGTTAAATAATATCTTTTCTTTAGATTTAGTTTTACCTTTCATTACTTCAATGATAATCAGTGTATTGGTTTTCTCAAATTTAATTTTATTTCTTCATAGCGAATTTACTGTAATTTTTAATATTATTTTAGGAGTAATTATGTTGATAGGGGGGTGTTTACTAGCCTATAAACAAATATCTAGATGGAGTTTTAATATTTTTGTTTATTTTTTATTAGGCTTTCTAATAAGTATTATTATTTCATTTTTTCCTAGTGACCTCATTGACCTAAGTTTTTTTAATCTCATTATTATTGGTTTTGTAGCTTTTTCTTTTTTTCTTATCCCAGGCGTTTCTGGAAGTGCAATACTTCTTATTTTTGGGTTTTATACATCTGTAATTGAGGCGATTACCAATTTAAACTTTTTGATTCTAATACCATTTGCTATGGGAGCGTTATTGTCACTTTTTACAATGCCAAAATTTATAAGCTATTTATTAGATACTTACCAAGATTCAATTATTGTATTTTTTAGTGGTCTAATTGTCTGCTCGGGAATTATTTTAATTATTTAATCTAAGATTTAAAAAGATAACAATCTTATACCTCGATAAAGTGCCTTTTATTTTTTATAGACTTATATTTTTCTGATTCAGGCAATGGCTCTCGAGCTTCGGTTATATTTTCATAAACTTCAGAAAGTCGAGCATTTATCTCTATAAAATCAATTTGATCGTTTGGCAATTCATCATCTGCAAAAATTGCTTCTATCGGGCATTCTGGGACGCATAATCCGCAATCAATACATTCATCTGGATGAATAACTAGAAATTCAGGACCTTCATAAAAACAGTCCACAGGGCATACTTCAACACAATCAGTAAGTTTGCATTTAATACAAGTCTCTGTAACAACGAACGTCATAATTATCTTTTAAAGAAAAAACGATTTTAACGTACAAAAAAACAAAATTATAGAAAACTATTTGATTTATAGAGATTTTCTATTATACTGTATAAATATACAGTAAGGAGTAATCATGGCTACAGATAAAACTAAAGATCTTAAAGAGACCTTATCTCAAATAGAAAAGCAATTTGGTAAAGGTACTGTAATGCGAATGGGAGATAAAGAAAATCTCGATATACCATCAATATCAACAGGCTCAGTTGGCTTAGATATAGCACTTGGCATAGGTGGAATTCCTCAAGGAAGAGTGACTGAGATATATGGACCCGAATCTTCAGGTAAAACAACTTTAACACTTCAGATAATTGCTGAGTGTCAAAAAAATGGAGGAACGGCTGCTTTTATCGATGCGGAGCATGCGCTTGATCCTCAATATGCAGCAAAACTCGGTGTAAATGTAGACGATCTTCTCTTATCTCAGCCTGATACAGGTGAGCAAGCTTTAGAAGTTGCTGATATGTTAGTCAAGTCTAATAGCGTGGATCTAGTAGTTGTAGACTCAGTAGCAGCCTTAGTTCCAAGAGCTGAGATTGAAGGTGAGATGGGTGATCATCATGTTGGACTTCAAGCTAGACTTATGTCGCAGGCATTAAGAAAAATCACTGGTAATATTCAACGCTCAGGTGCAACTGTTATTTTCATCAATCAAATTCGTATGAAAATTGGAGTAATGTTTGGAAGTCCTGAGACTACAACAGGCGGGAATGCGCTTAAATTTTATTCATCAGTAAGACTTGATATTAGAAGAATTGGTGCAGTCAAAGAGGGTGATGAGGTTATTGGAAACGAAACCAGGGTCAAAGTTGTTAAAAACAAAGTCTCACCTCCGTTTAGACAGGCAGAGTTTCAAATTATGTATGGACAAGGAATTAATTCCGAAGGTGAAATTTTAGATTATGGACAGAAAATAGGATTAGTTGAGAAAGCTGGCTCTTGGTATAGCCATAATGGTGAAAAGATAGGACAAGGCAAAGTAAACGCAAGCAATTTTCTAAAAGAAAATACGAAAATTAGAGACTCCTTACTTAAGGCAATAAGATCCGAATACATTGTTTCAAATGCTAAGCCTGTAAAAAAATAGAAATTAATTATTGGTAATTCTCCTTACTTTAGATTAGCATTATTACTAATCTAAATAGGGAGATTTTGTTACATGACTTCAAATAATGCATATATAGTTAGCGCTGTCAGAACTGCTGGTGGCAAGAAAAATGGTAAATTAAGCGGATGGCATCCTGCAGATCTAGGTGCTGAAGTTCTAAATGAGTTAGTAAATCAAACAGGTATTAACCCTGAGGACATTGATGATGTTATTTTTGGATGCGTTGATCAGGTCGGAGCTCAATCTGGTAATTTAGCAAGAAATTCTGTTCTTGCATCTTGTTTACCTGAATCTGTTCCAGGAACTACTGTTGATAGACAATGCGGATCATCTCAGCAAGCTATTCATTTTGCAGCACAAGCAGTAATGTCTGGTACTCAAGATGTTGTTATTGCTGGTGGAGTTGAAGCAATGTCAATGGTTCCAATTGGTGCAAGTGTTAAGGATGGTTTTGATGCTGGCCATGGATTTCCTTTTAGCGCAGAAGGAATTGCAAAGAGATATCCAGGTGTATTTTTCTCCCAGTTTACTGGTGCTGAACTAGTCGCAGAAAAATGGAAGCTATCTAGAGAAAATTTAGATGCATTTGCTTTAGAAAGTCATCAAAAAGCTAAGCATGCCACTGAAATGAAGTATTTTGATAAAGAGATTTTGCCATTAGCTGGAAGGAATGAGCATAATGATAATGATATGGTTTTTGCTGATGAAGGAATTAGATTTGATGCATCATTAGAGGCTTTAGCTGGATTAAATCCTGTTACTGAAGGTGGAGTTATTACTGCTGGTAATGCTAGTCAGATAACTGATGGTGCAGCTGCAATTATGATTTGTAATGATGAGGGGTTAAAAAAGATTAAAGTAGATCCAAGAGCAAAAATAATAGCATTATCAGTTGTTGGTGATGATCCAGTATTTATGCTCACAGGTCCAATTCCAGCTTCACACGATGTTTTAGCTAGAGCAAAAATGAGTATCGATGATATGGATATCTATGAAGTTAACGAAGCGTTTGCACCAGTTCCATTAGCATGGGCTATTGAGCTTGGGGCTGATAAAGCTAAGTTAAACGTTAATGGTGGAGCTATGGCACTTGGACATCCTTTAGGTGCAACCGGAGCCAAACTCATGACTACCATGCTTCATGAGCTTGAAAGAAGAGAGGGCAAATATGCACTTCAAGCTATATGCGAAGGTGGTGGTACAGCAAACGCGACTATAATTGAAAGAATTTAAGCAATACTTCATCTTTTTTAAAAATATCTAGATCTTATAACAATACTAAATTTAGACTCTTTTAAAATTAATTAAATTATGAAAAAAAAAGGTGGAATTTTTCTCTCTCTTATACTTGTAGTCGTTTTTTTAGTCTACGGTTTTATTTTTAGATCAATAGATGAATTTCAACAGGTTCAATTTTCATTAGATAAGTCTTATTACAAAAAAGATAATACGATTAATATAAAATCTTTACCTTCACCAAATTTAAATAAAAATGCATATTTTGGTGACTTGCATATTCATACATCTAACTCATTTGATGCATATACATTTGGAACTATAAGCACTCCCGAGTTAGCTTACAAATATGCTCAAGGCAAACCAATTCCTCACCCAACAGGATACGATATACAACTTAGAAGGCCTCTTGATTTCTATGCCGTAACCGATCATGGTATCTTTCTTGGTCTTTTGCCAAGTGCGGCAGATACAAGTTCACGATTCTCTAAGTATGAATACACAAAACCTCTTCATAATTTAAATAAATCAATCTCTAATAATTTTTTAGAACTTTTAAAGAGACAAAATCTTTTTCAACAATTTGCTAGAGATACATTTGGTGGTCTCAGAGATGGTTCAATTGATAGAAATATTGTAGATGATATTCAGCAAAGTGTATGGAAAGAAACAATAAAAGCTGCTGATAATGCATATAAACCTGGATTTTTTACAACCTTTGCTGGATATGAATACACTTCTGCCGAGGATTTATATGATAATTATCTTCACCGCAATGTTATATTTAAAGATACTTCAAATCTTCCAAATAAAATATTTTCTAGACTAGATAGTATGAATCCCGAACCACTATGGGATTGGATGAATAATCTTAGAGCAGGTGGTATAGATAGTTTAGCTATCCCACATAATTCTAATATTTCAGGCGGTTCTGCTTTTTCTTTGGAATATTTTAATGGTGGTCCAATTGATGATGCTTATGCAACAAATAGATTGCTGAATGAGCCTCTAGTAGAAATCACACAGGTTAAAGGAACTTCAGAAACTCATCCATTAATTTCAAAGAATGATGAATGGGCCTCATTTGAAACAGATACTTCATATAAAGAATCAAATGAGATGAAAAATATAAAAGGTGCCTATGTTAGAGATGCTTATTTAAGAGGTTTAACCATTGAAGAGCAGGGGATTTCTAATCCTTATAAATTTGGTTTGATAGGATCAAGTGATAGTCATGTTGGAGGAGCTTCTTATAATGAAGAAACTTTTATTTCTAAAGTAGGTATTTTAGACGGCACCCCAAAATTAAGGGGATCAGTCCCATTTAATAAATTTTATGGTTTTGTCATGAGCAAGATGCAGAAAAATTCAATGACTTATATTAATGATAATTACTACCTAGCAGTTGGCGGTCGTCTTATTTACTTTGGAGCTTCAGGTCTTGCTGGGGTATGGGCAGAAGAAAATACTAGGGAGTCTATTTTTAAAGCTTTTAGGAATAAAGAAACTTTTGCAACCTCAGGCCCTAGGATTAAAGTAAGATTCTTTGGAGGTTATCATTTAGAAAATTATAAACTTGATGATAATAATCTTATAAAAAAAGCATATTCCAATTCTACTCAAATGGGTGGGAATATTTACTCCAATGGTATAGGCAGCCCTACATTTTTAATATGGGCAATTGCAGATCCTTACAGTGGAAAGTTACAACGTTCACAAATAGTTAAAGGCTGGATAGAAAATGGAGAACATAATGAAAGAATATATGATGTAGCTTGCTCAGATAATTTAGATGTTGATTCAGCAACACACCGTTGTCCAGACAATGGAGCTAAAGTGAATCTTAGTAATTGTTCTACAAGCAATGTCGGTGATTCAGAATTAAAAACTTTTTGGAAAGATCCAGATTTTGTAAAGAATCAAAATGCTTTTTATTATGTTCGTGTATTAGAGAATCCTTCATGCAGATGGTCTACATGGGATTCAATAAGAGCAGGAGAAAAGCCAAGATCTGATATTGATGCAACAATCCAAGAGAGAGCCTGGACTTCACCTATCTGGTTTAAGGCAAGTTAGATAGAATTATTTATCTTTAAAAAAATCAAGTATTGTCTTTATATCTGAAATTGGGTTTGTTGAACTATCACCATTTCTTGATTTTAACTCAATTTCTTTATTTTCAAGATATTGCTTACCAATAATAATATTTAAAGGTATGCCAATAAGTTCAGAATCCTTCATTTTTGTACCATATCCATCTTTCCTATCATCTAAAAGTACGTCATAACCCATTTGAGTTAATTCTTTATATAAATTCTGAGATGCAGATGCTATTTCCTCATTCTTATCATAACCAATAGCAATAATATTTATATCAAAAGGAGCAATGTTATGTGGCCAAATAATACCTCTTTCATCATTATTTTGCTCAATAGCAGCTGCAACAAGTCTTGAAACGCCAATTCCATAACAACCCATATATAAAGTTGAAGCTTTACCTTCTTTATTTAAAACATTTGCTTTCATGTCATCAGCATAAATTTTACCTAATTTAAATATATGACCAACTTCAATACCTTTTTTTATTTGAATTGTTCCTTTACCATCAGGTGAAGGATTCCCTTCAAGAGATTGAATATCTTCACCTTCTTTAAGTAATAACTCAGTATTTATTGCAAATTCAGATGAATCACTTACTGCAATTGTATCTTCTCCATTATCAGCTAATACATGAAACTCTTCTGAACTATCTCCACCAATAGCGCCAGAATCTGCAGCAGAAATTTTAAACTCAAGACCAATACGCTCAAGTATTGTTTTATAGGCTTCCCTCATAGCAAGATAGGTTTCTTGCAAAGATTCTTCGTCCATATTAAAACTATATGCATCTTTCATTAAAAACTCTCTTCCACGCATAATCCCATATCTAGGTCTTACTTCGTCTCTAAATTTAGTTTGGATTTGATATAAATTTAGTGGAAGTTCTTTATAGCTTTTTACATTATTTCTAATAATGTCAGTAATAACTTCTTCATGTGTTGGCCCAAGACAGAAATCTCTATCATGTCTATCTTTAATTCTTAATAGTTCAGGCCCCATTTTGTCCCATCTTTGCGTTTCTTCCCATAATTCTTTAGGTTGAACCATTGGCATAAATACTTCTTGAGCTCCTGATGCATCCATTTCTTCTCTAACTATGTTTTCTATGTTTCTAAGAACTTTTAAACCAAGTGGTAGCCATGTATATATACCAGAAGCTACCTTTTTGATCATCCCAGCTCTTAACATTAATTTATGACTAATTACTTCAGCTTCCTGAGGCGCATCTTTGAGGGTTGGTAATAATAATTTTGAAAGCAGCATTTTAATAATTTTGTTATATATAAATCCTTATAGTTTATAATTTTATATTTTTTTAGAGACTTATGCCTATTTATGACTATAAATGTTCAAAATGTGACTATGAATTTGAGTTAATTCAGAAATTTTCTGATGATCCTGTAAAAAAATGTCCTAAATGTTTTAAAAATTCTGTATCTAAAATGATATCTGCGCCTTCGTTTAGATTAAAAGGAGCAGGGTGGTATGAAACAGATTTTAAAACTGGTAAAAAGAAAAACCTTTTAAAGGATGATAAAAAAGTTGAATCTAGTTCGAAGAAAGTCCATAAACAAGATAAAATTACACAAAAGAAGTCAAAAGATAAAAAGGCGGGATAATTATGCGATCACACTATTGTGGTGAAGTTACATCAAAAGATCTTGATAGTAATATTTCGATATGTGGCTGGGTTCATAGAAGAAGAGATCACGGCGGTATTATTTTTCTAGATGTTAGAGATATAAAAGGAATATGTCAGGTAGTAGTTAATCCTGAAAACAAAGCTGCATTTGAAATAGCAGATAAATGCAGAAACGAATATGTTATCAAAGTATCAGGTGCTGTTTTAAAGAGACCTGAAGGCACAATTAATGAGAATATGATAACTGGTGAGATCGAGCTAGAAGCAGATAAGATTCAGTTATTAAATAAAGCAGCAACTCCAGCCTTTCCTCTAGACGACTATCAAGAAGTAAATGAAGATGTTAGATTAAAAAATAGAGTCCTTGATCTAAGGCGCCCTGAAATGAATCATAGGATTGTCTCACGCTCAAAAATGACTTCATGTATTAGGAACTTTCTTGATAAAAATAATTTTCACGAAATTGAAACACCAATATTAACTAGAGCAACTCCTGAGGGAGCAAGAGATTATATATTACCAAGCAGAGTCCATCCTGGAAGTTTTTTTGCCTTGCCTCAATCCCCACAATTATTTAAGCAATTATTAATGATGGGTGGTTTTGATAAGTATTATCAAATTGCGAGATGTTTTAGGGATGAGGACCTAAGAGCCGATAGACAACCTGAGTTTACTCAGATTGATATAGAGGCATCATTTGTTGAGGTGAAAGATATTATTTCTTTAGGAACAGAAATGGTAAAACTTTTATTAAAAGAATTTGTAAATCATGATGTCAAAGAAATTCCAGAGTTAAATTGGCATAAGGCTATGGAGGATTATGGATGTGATAAACCTGATCTAAGAATCCCGTTAAAACTTATAGAAATATCTGATTTGGTTGCAAATGAGGAGTTTAAGGTATTCTCAGGCCCTGCAAATGAGGAGGGTTCCAGAGTAGTGGCGCTTAAGATACCGCAAGGAAACAACTTATCAAGAGGACAAATTGATGAGTATACAAAATTTGTTAGCAAGTTAGGTGCAAAAGGATTAGCTTATATTAAGATTAACGATGTAAATGATTTAGAAAATGGATTACAGTCACCAATTCTTAAATTCTTACATAAAGATACAATCAAAAGTTTAATAGAGAACTTAGATCTTAAGACTGATGATCTATTGTTCTTTGGTGCTGGCTCCAATAATGTTGTTAATTTAAGCATGAGTAGTTTGATCAAAAAGATTGGTGGTGATCTTGATCTCTATACTTGTGATTGGGCACCTTGTTGGATTGTTGATTTTCCCATGTTTGAAAAGAATAAAGAAGGCAATTTAACATCCCTCCATCATCCTTTTACTATGCCAAAATCATCAATAGACGATTTAAATAACTCACCAGATACAGTTATTGCTGAGGCTTATGATATTGTTTTAAACGGTTATGAGGTTGGAGGAGGTTCCATTAGGGTTCACAGTCCTGATATGCAACAAACAATTTTTAAAGCTTTAAATATCTCTGATGAAGAAGCTGAAAATAAGTTTGGATTTTTATTAAAAGCTTTGTCTTCAGGATGCCCTCCGCATGGCGGCATAGCATTTGGTTTAGATAGGTTAGTTATGCTTCTAACGAGCACTACAAATATTAGAGATGTTATAGCTTTTCCGAAAACTCAAAGCGCTTCATGTCTTTTAACTGAAGCACCAAATTCAGTTGATGAAAATCAACTTGAAGAATTATTTATTGAATCTACATATACCGAGGAAGATTAATGGCAGGTCATTCTAAATGGGCTAACATTAAACATAGAAAAGCTAGGCAAGATGCTTCAAGAGGTAAAGTTTGGACTAAGGTTATAAGAGAGATAACAGTTGCCGCTAAAGGTGGTCCAGATCCAGCGGACAATCCTAGATTAAGACTGGCGTTAGATAAAGCAAATGCTGCGAATATGCCCAAAGATACAATAAAAAGGGCTATCCAAAAAGGTTCTGGCACTGGAGAAATGGGAGAAATAGAAGAAATAACCTTTGAGGGTTACGGTCCTAATGGCGTAGCAATATTAGTTGAAACAATGACAGATAATCGCAATAGAACAGTGGCAGATGTTAGGCATGCTTTTTCAAAATTTGGAGGTAATTTAGGTACAGATGGTTCTGTTGCTTATTTATTTAATAAGCTAGGAGTAATACAAATCGCAAAATCTTATAATGAAGATGATGTTATGGAGGTAGTTCTTGATGCTGGAGCTGATGATATGTCATCCAATGAAACAGGTTTTGAAGTAATAACCTCACCAACAAACTTAAGTGGTGTTTTAGAGGCTTTAAAAAATAAGAATATTGATACTATAGATGCTGAAACTACAATGAGAGCAGATGTTTTAGTAGATCTTGACGCTGAAGGTTCAGAAAAGGTTTTAAAAATTATGAATTTTCTTGATGATTTAGATGATGTTCAAGAGGTTCATACGAATGGAGAGTTTTCAGATGATTTTGAGATTGGGGAATAGCTTTGCCAGTTAATTCAAGAGCTAAAGGCGCTAATTTTGAAAGAGAAATTGGAAATTTATTAGTTAAAGATCTTAATTTAATTAATCCTGTTAAAAGAATCCTTGAACAAACTAGAACAAAAGAATTGCCAGATTTAAGACTGGGAAGATGGTGTATTGAATGTAAGAGATATGGTGATGGTGGAGAGCCGCCTAAAGAATGGTGGGATCAAGTTCTAAGATCTTGCTCACAAGAGGATTCACTAATTCCCGCGCTAGTCTACAAATTTAACAGAAGACCAATAAAAGTAAGAATACTTGCTTCATCTATTAATTCAGAAATTAAAGATAATTTAATAACTATTGATTTATTATGGGAAGATTTTGTAAAGATCATTTTAGAGTTATTTCAAACAGATATTCAACTTCATGAAGAAAGATTTCAAGTGTAACGATTTTCCAATAATTATTTTTTGCGAAGATACTGATTTCCAAGGAATTGTTTATCATGCAAATTATTTAAAATATTTCGAAAGAGCAAGAACACAATTTCTTATTGATCAAGGAATATCTCAATATCAACTTGAGAAATTAAATAGAGCCTTTGTAATTAGAGACATAAACTTGAGATATATTACCCCAGCTAGGCTCGAAGAAAATCTTATTGTTAAAACCTCGGTAACCTTTATTTCAAAAGCTAGACTGCTTTTTTTCCAACATATTATTAACGTAAAAAATGATACTATTATATGTCGAGGAGAGGTTGAGGTATGTTTCTTAGATTTAGATAAAAGTAAACCTAAGCCATTTCCTGAGAAATTATTAACAATTTTTAACGGTTAAACAAAATGAATGATATATCAGCAATTAATTTATTTCTTGAAGCTGGCCTTGTGGTCAAAAGCGTGATGGTAATTTTATTATTAATTTCTATAATTTCATGGATCATCATCTTTGAAAGATATGTTTTATACAGAAAAATTAAGAATTTAAATATAGAGTTTGAAAATAGATTTTGGTCAGGAGAAGACCTTAATATTCTATTTGAGGAAGTAAATAATGATCAATTAATTCTTACAGGTTCCTCTAGCGTATTTAGAAATGCATTTAAGGAATTTAATAGATTGAAATCTGATAATAATGTTACAGAATTGGATCTTGAAGGCATAAACAGATCAATGCGTGTGGCTATTGCAAGAGATGAAGAAGATATGTTGAAACATTTGCCTTTTCTTGCAAATGCTGGATCTGTAAGCCCTTACATAGGTTTATTTGGAACTGTCTGGGGCATTATGACTTCATTTCAAGGTTTAGCAGATGCAACTCAGGCAACTATTAATGCAGTTGCTCCAGGTATTTCAGAAGCTCTAATAGCAACAGCTATGGGTTTATTCGCAGCAATACCTGCTGTAGTTGCTTTTAATAGATTTACTTCACAATCGGATTCTATTTCTCAATCTACAACAATATTTGCCGAAGAGCTCGCCAGTATTTTTTACAGACAAGTTTTAAAAAATAAAAAATGATTTATCGCCTAGCGAAAAGAAAGAAGTTACATGCTGAAATTAATGTAGTGCCATATATTGATGTAATGCTAGTTTTATTAATCATTTTTATGGTTCTATCACCACTATTAATTCAGGGAATAGAGGTGAATTTACCACAAACAGATACCACTAAGATGTCAGTTCAAAATGAACCATTAGTAATATCTATTGACTCTAATGGCAATTATTATCTTAATTTGGGCGAAGAGACTCTTCCAATTCCTTTGGATGAACTTAAACGTAAAGCTAAGGTTATATATCAAGCAAATTCTGAGATAGAGGTTGTTTTTCAAAGCGATGAATCTGTAAGTTTTAATAGTGTTGCAAAAGCAATGGCAGCTGTTCAAAGTGTTGGGATTTCAAAAATAGGAATAGTTACCACCGGTTATGCAGACTAGATTTGATTACCTTCAAGCGTCCTTTTTTTCATTTCTAATTCATGCTGTCCTTTTTTTATATTTAATTGGATTTTTCTATACAGAAAAACAAATAAGACCCATCTTAAGTAAAGCGGTAAGTGTAAACATAATTGTTGATGAAATTATTCCAAAAAAAATTGATCCTGAAGTAATAGAAATTCCCCAAGCAAAAAAGCAAGAGATAGTATCATTATCTACAGATAATAAATTAGACTTTGAGCAGCCAAGCAATCAAGGATATATTAATGACTTACAAAGTCTTATCAAACAAGAATCTGATATTTCTGACTTGAGTGAATTGGAAAAAAATATTGCCAATTATAGTTCTCAGATGATAAAGCTTATTGAGGATGCTTGGATCAAGCCAAAGAATATTCAAGATGGTCTTAAATGTGATATTAAAATTAAAACGAATGTTCAAGGCAGAATCGTTAGTATTAATCTAATAAAAAGCAGCGGCAATATTCGTTTTGATAATTCTGCACTCCAAGCAGTCAAAAGAGTTGAAACTTTCTCATTTTTTAAAGAATTAAATAAAGATATTTATGATGATATTTTTAAAAATATTTCCATAAGTTTTAATCCATCAAAATGAAAAAAATTTTTATTTTCTTTCTTCTTCCTAATTTGATATTTGCAGAATTACTGCTTGAAATTACCAAAGGTTCTGAAAATCCTTATAGAGTAGCAATCATTCCATTTCAAAGTGATGTAAGTTCAGTTAATAATATTGTTAAGGTAATAAAAGATGATCTTTTGCGCTCAGGCGAATTTTATATACTTGATGAATCTATGCTGTTGTCTATTCCAAGTAGTATTGAAGAAATTAAAGCCTCTGAATGGAAACTTCTAAATATAGACTTCATAGTTTTAGGCAAAATATCTGATGAAGATAATTCAAGCGTAAAAGCAACTTATGAGATTTATGATGTAAGCAGAAAAACAAAAATTAGATCTTCAACTGTTTATGGAATTCCCGGAAGATTAAGACAGCTTTCACATTATGTCAGTGATGGGATTTATGAAAGTATTACTGGAATGAGAGGAGTATCAACAACAAAGATTCTTTATGTTAATGAAATTATTGATAATGATAATTTAAATTATATTCTCTATGTTGCTGATGCAGATGGAGCAAATGAACAGGAGTTATTGCGAAGTAATGAACCAATAATATCTCCTTCGTGGTCACCAGATTCTAAAAAAGTTGCTTATGTTTCTTTTGAAACCGGAATGGCAAAAGTTTTTATTCAAGAAATAGCATCCGGAAAAAGAGAAATGGTAATAGAGAATGATCATCAAATTAGTTCACCTGCATGGTCTCCAGATGGCAAATTCCTCTCTTTAACTTTATTTCAAGATGGAAATGCAGAAATCTATATTTTAAATCTAGCCACTAAGAATCTTACTAGGCTTACAAAACATTATTCGATTGATACAGAATCAAGTTGGTCACCTAAAGGCACAAAAATATTATTTACTTCCGGAAGATCAGGATCACCTCAACTTTATGAAATAGATCTCACAAAATTTAATACCAAACCAAGCAGACTTACATTTGAAGGTAATTACAATGCAAAGGGATCTTATCTTTCCAATAATGATGGAATAATTTTTGTACATAGATCAACTAACCAATTTCAAATAGCTTTAAAGTATTTTGATGAAAATTTTATAAGACCATTAACAGAATCAAAGTTAGATGAATCACCTAGTGTCTCTCCTAATGGTAATGTGATAATCTATGCAATAACTGATAATAAATCAGGAATGATTGCAGGAGTGACTTTAAGTGGAGCAACTTTCGTACTGCCAGCAACTAATGGAAAAGTTAGAGAGCCAGCTTGGTCAGGATTTTTAAGATAAATTAGGAGAAGAAATAATCATGAAAAAAAATAAAAAATTATTAATATCGTATTCTTTAGTTGGTTTATTCATTGCATCTTGCAGCAGTGTTCAAGTTACTGAAGAGGCTGTTTATGAAGATTCTATCCAGAGCATAGAAGTTTCATCTAACAGAAGCTCTTTAGAAGTTCCTTCTTCATCCAGAGCTGTAGTAGCTAATGCAACAGTATATTTTGAGTTTGATAAATATAATCTCTCTACAAGATCTATTCAGGCTTTAAAGAGTATCTCTGATTTGATGTCTGAAAATCCTTTAATTGAAATCACTATAGCAGGTCATGCAGATGAGAGAGGAACTAGAGAATACAATCTTGCTCTTGGTCAAAGAAGAGCCGAGAGTGTTGCAGATTATCTAGTTTTAAAAGGCATATCAAGATCAAGATTAACTATTAAGAGTTATGGAGAGGAGATGCCTGCTGTCTCTGGATCAAATGAAAGATCATGGGGTAGAAATAGAAGAGCAGAAATTAATTAATTAAGAAAATGTTTAAGTTAATTCTTAATCAGCAAGTATTTGCATATTACCTTGTATTATTTCCATTAATAATAGCTGCACAAGATCAATCCGCAGAATCTGATATCTTATTCTTAAAGATTCAAGAATTAGAAATGGAGATGGCTGATCTTAGAAATGAAGTAGAAGCTCAAAATTATCTTATTGATAAGTTAATTAGGGAATCAGTCGAAGAAGAGAATGAAAATTCAAATCAAATAGACAACATAGATACCAATATAGTTGATGATGTTTATAGATTCGATGGTATTAATGACTCAAAGAGTATTGAAGAAATATATGATGAAGCAATTAGGTCATTAGCAAACGAAGAATATGAATCAGCTAAAAAACTATTTTCATATTTAATAGATAATTTCTCTGATCCAGAAAAACTTCCACTATCATTATTTTGGCTCGGTGAGATTGAATTTTCTTCGTCTAACTTTGATCAGAGTAAAATTCATTATATTGAATTAATTTCCTCTTTTGAAAATCACTGGAGAGTGCCTTTAGCGCATAAAAAAATAGGAGATATTTTCTTCAAGAAAGGTGACATAAAAATGGCAAAAGAAAAATACCAATATGTAATAAGAGAATTCCCCAATAATCCAGCATCATCTATGTCTTTGCAAAGTATAGAAGATATGGAATAATCACCATTTTTTATGATGTTAAAACAAGGGTCGCTAGCTCAGTTGGTAGAGCAGTTGGCTTTTAACCAATTGGTCACAGGTTCGAATCCTGTGCGACCCACCATTTTTAGTATCAATAATTTAAAAATTCTTCAATCAAATCATGTCTTTTATCTAAATGAATAGTCTATTTATTAAGGTTAATCAAACTTTTACTAAACAATCTTTTTTAGCAAGCGTCTTTTTCTTTTTTGTATTGTCTTCATGGTATGTTTTAAGGCCAGTAAGAAATGAAATGGCAGTATCAAATGTTGATAATCTACCTTTATTACTTGCAATAGGCGCAATAGCAATGCTGCTTGTAAATCCAATTTATTCGTGGGCAGCCTCTAAAACAAATTTAAGAAAATTACTTACATATTGCTATTTATTTTTTATATCTAATCTACTTATGTTTTTATTTGCATGGAGAGTTTTAGATTTAGAAGGAGTACTTTGGCTAGGCCGTGCTTTTTATATTTGGTGTAATATTTATTCTTTTTTTGTTGTTTCCATTTTTTGGGTAGTAATAATTAATGTATTTAGATCATCGAAAACAAGAAACTTCTATGGAGTCATAATGGCAGGAGGTTCTATTGGAGCTTTTGTAGGCTCTGAGATTTCAAAAAGGTTTTCAACCTCATTTAATGATTATGGGCTTGAATTTTTTAGCATATCAGCAATTATTTTGCTCTTTTTTGGATTATGTGTGGGATTATTTTTAATTAGCTCAACTAATTCAAATCAGAATAAAGAATCTTTCAAGCCTCTCGGAGGCGCAAGTTTTGATGGCATTAAGAATGCTCTAACAAAACAAGATATAAGATCTATTGCCATATATGTTTGGTTATTCACAGGCTTAATGACTATCCATTGGATGACTGCAATATCTATAATTGAATCATGGTCGAGCGATTCTGTTGAAAGAATTGCTTTATTTAGTCAAATGGAGCAAATGGTCACAGCTTTAACCTTACCCACTCAACTTCTCCTAACATCATTAATAATTAATTTTTTAGGAGTAAAACGAATACTTTTCTTATACGGAATAGCATTCTTATTTATTTATATAATTTATGCAGTTTCCCCAACTATATCTATAGTAATCTTTGCAACTGTTTTTTTAAGGCTATTTGAGTATGCTATAAACAAACCCACTAGAGAAATTGTATTTAGCCATTTAGATCAAAATGATCGTTATAAATCTTCTGTCTTTATAGATACTTTTTTTTCAAGATTGGGAGATCTGTCTGGTAGTTTATTTATTACACTTGGCCAAACTCTAAGTCTTGGTTTTTCTATAATACCAATATTAGCAATTCCAATTACAGGAGTGTTTTCTTATTTTGGTATACGAATTGCGAGGGAAAGAAAAATCTATTGACCTCTTGTCCCTTCAATTATTTTTCTTGTTGTATTAATCTTAGTCATTATAGATTCAGAGATCTGAAAATTATTTTCAGTTAGTTTTAAAGCAAATTGAAGCTGATTCAATGCGTCTTCATATTGTCCTAATAATAAAAAATATTCTGCACGACTTCTGTGATAACCAACTACATTTTTACTATCTCTTTGGATTTCAGAAAGATATAACCATAGATATGGATCAGTATTTCTTCGTAGGAGCTGATCTCTGATTATTTCTTCTGCTGCAAATAGCTCTTTCTTATAGGATAAGATCTTTGCCTTCAAGACAGATAATGGAAAATTCTTTGGTGATATATTTAGAGCATTATTTACAATTTTTAATGCCTCTTCAGCATCACCTTTGTCTAAAAGAATTTCTGCTTTAGTATTTTGTAGGATTAAATTTTTTGGATGTTCGTTTATTAAATCATCAATCATATCAAGACTATCTTGATATTTATTTCCCCTTTTATAAGCTACAGCAAGAGCATATCTATTTTCATTGGATGGATCATCTTTTATTATGCCTTGTATTTTTCTAATAGCATTTAATGGAATTTCTTCATACTTTATACGAAGTCTTCCTCTAATCAATTGATAATCAAGAGAGTCTTTTTTGCTATATTGAGATTCAACTTGATCAGCTGCATTAAAAGCATCAGCAACCCTTGAAGAGGAGATAGGATGAGTTAATAAAAATTCAGGGATATTATCTCCAGCCAATCTTCTCATCTTTGCCATTTGTTCAAACATTTCTCCCATACTGCTTGGATCATATTGAGCATTTATAAGATTATTAAAACCAACTCTATCTGCCTCCCTTTCAAATAAACGGCTATATCTTAGACTTTGTTGTTGGAGAAATGCAGGCCCAGCCATAAAAGCATTAGGGTTATTTGTTGCTACCGCAGCAGCCATAGCAGAAACCATAACCAATACAGAGGCTAGATTATTATCTTTAGAATAAAGTACATTCCTAGCAAAATGCCTTTGGCTTAAATGCGCTAGTTCGTGAGCTAGAACAGATGCAAATTGACCCTCATTCTCAGCATATAAGAATAGACCTCCATTAATACCTATTACTCCGCCTGGAGCGGCAAATGCATTTAAAGAGTTATCATCTATCATTAGTATATTAAAACTTCTATCTTCAACCTGACTATATTCAGATAGCCTATATATCAATAACTCTGAATATTCTTGAATTAATGGATCGGCAATTAATGGTGCTTGACTATAAACTTGTTTAAGAAATTCATTGCCTATAATTTTTTCTTGTTCAGAAGATACAGCTCCTGAAACTCTATCTCCTAATTCTGGAAGTGATAAATCCATTGCAGGGTTAGCATCTATATGCAAAGAAATTGAAAAATAAAGGATAAAAAATAGTTTTTTCATTTCATAAGTTTACAAAATAATAATATTCGACTAAATCACAAAACTAACACATTAATAGGATATTAGATTAATATAACCACTAATTAGCTTAGATTATATATTTATTATTAGAAAAAAATATTTTTAAATGGTTTTATTTATTATGAAAAGCATTATGGAATTAAGTTATTAATGAGTGATTTGTTATTAACAAACGCCCTTTGGTTTATAGCATTTGGACTATTTGCTGGTATGGGTTATTTTTTCTTCTCACAGTCTGTGAAGAAGGTTTTTGTTAATGAAGAAACAATAGTTTTTTCATTAATTTTAGTAGTTGCTCTAGTCGCAGCATCTCTTTTTGGCAGCATTTTATCACCATTTTTAGTGAGTATTATAGTTGCTTATTTACTTGTTGGTTTTCAAGCAAGACTTGAGGGTTATGGTTTAAAAACTAATACCGCCCTGATACTAACTTATATATTTTTCTTAGTCATTACTACTGCTCTGCTTGTGTATCTTATTCCTTTAATCTACCAACAGCTTCAGGCTCTTGTTCTTGAATCCCCAAGACTTGTTAATGAATTAATCATTTTCATCCAAGCAGTTCCAAGTAATTATCCTGACCTTATTTCACCAGAACAAATAGCTTCATTTTTTGAAAATATTTCAGCAGAAATAACAGGCTTTACTCAAAATTTAGTAAAAACCTCCATTACAGGCATTCAAGGAACAATAACTCTATTGATGTACCTCATTCTTTTTCCTGTTCTGGTATATTTCTTTCTTTTTGATAGGAAGAATATTATTGATAGTTTAATGGATATGATTCCTGGAGATCGACAAATGCTTTCAAATGTTTGGCTAGAAATGGACAATCAATTAAGTAATTATGTCAGAGGAAAATCTATTGAGATATTAGTAGTAGGAATTGCCTCAGCAATTATTTTTGCATCGTTAGGCTTAAATTACACTGCACTTCTTTCAGTATTAGTTGGTGTCTCAGTTCTGATACCATATGTTGGGGCATTTTTGGTAACTATACCTGTATTAGTAGTTGGGTTGATACAGTTTGGATTAACAGCTGACTTTTATATTTTAACTGGTCTTTACTTGTTACTTCAGGCTTTAGACGGGAATCTATTAGTTCCTTTAATTTTTTCTGATGCAGTTAAATTACATCCAGTGATAATAATTTTAGCTGTTTTTGTTTTTGGAAGCATGTTTGGTTTTTGGGGCGTCTTTTTAGCAATACCAATAGCAACTTTTGTAAAAGCTATATGGAATGCTTGGCCTTCCCAGGCTTAATTAAGAGACTTAATTTCCTCTAAAACCTCGGCAACGTGACCTTTAACCTTTACGGCTCTCCATTCTTTCACAACTTTTCCATCTTTATTGATAATAAATGTACTTCTATCAACCCCAATATATTCTCTTCCATACATAGATTTAAGCTTCATAACATCAAATGCTTTACAAACTTTTTCATCGGGATCAGACAGAAGATCAAAGGGAAAATTTTGTTTTAATTTAAAATTTTCGTGTGACTTAATTGAGTCTCTAGAAACTCCAATTATTTCAGTATTTAAAGATTTAAATTCATTATAAGAATCTCTAAATTCTTGACCCTCAGTAGTGCAACCAGGCGTGCTATCTTTTGGATAGAAATAGATAACAAGATTTTGGCCTAAAAAATCTTTTGATGAAATAGTTTTATCACCAGTTATTGCTGCTGTAAATTTAGGTATTTTTTTTCCTAATAATTTTTTTGTCATTTTTTTTCCTTAATTGATAATATGAAATGATGTATAGTCATATTCTTTACTGAAATAAATATTCATGCAAGCCCCTAAAGGAAGTTTAGTAGCACTAGTAACTCCATTAAAGCTAAATGGCGATGTTGATTATGGCTCTTTAGAAGATCTCATAGAATGGCATGTTGAAGAAGGCACAAATGGTATTGTATCTGTCGGAACAACTGGAGAATCTGCAACATTAAGCGTTATTGAGCATATAGAAGTAATCTCAAGAACAGTTAAATATGTTAATGGAAGGATTCCTGTTATTGCTGGAACCGGTAATAATTCTACTCGCGATTCAATTTTATTGACTCAAGAAGCAAGAGATGCTGGAGCAGATTTTTCATTACTTGTTTCCCCATACTACAATAAACCAAACCAAGAGGGTTTAATTAAGCACTATCTACAAATAGCTGATTCCGTTGATATTCCTCAAATTCTTTATAACGTTCCCTCTAGAACAGGATGTGATATTTTACCTGAAACTGTAAAAGTATTAGCTGATCATGAGAACATAATTGGTATCAAAGAGGCACTTGATGATATGAAAAGAATTCAAGACCTTTTAGATATTTCTAATGCTTTAAATGATAAAAAAGACTTTTACATTTTATCTGGAGATGATCCAACTTTTCTTGATTCTATGAAATTTGGAACAGATGGAGTCATCTCAGTAGTTGCAAATGCAATACCTAAAGAAATTTCTGAGATTTGTAACTTTGCATTAAATAAAGAATATATCAAAGCTTATGAAATAAATGATATGTATTCAAATTTATATAAATTATGTTTTATTGACTCAAACCCCATTCCAATTAAATGGATAATGTACAAACTTAATAAAATACAAAACAGCATTCGCTCCCCTTTAATTAATCTAAATGAAACTTTTCATCAACAGATCATGTCAGAGATGGTAAAATTAAAATTATTATGAAAAATACATTTATAGGCTTTCTTACAGTAACTTTTATTTCTTCATGCTCATATTTAACGGGGCCTGAGGGGCTTTTTCCAGAAACAAAATATGACTTTTTAGAAGAAGAGGTTGCCCCAAGTCTAAGAATACCAGAGGAATTAGATAAGATTGATAAAGAAAATCATTATCCAATTGCATACACTCTAAATAACAATATTGCTAAAGATGTCCCTAAGCCGAGGCAGGTTTTTTCTTCTGGAGGAGCTTCAGAAGTTCAATTAAGAAGATTAGGTGAGTTAATGTGGATTTATGTTGAAACATTACCATCAACAGCATGGCCAATATCAAAAAATTACTGGGAAACATCAAGCTATCAAATAATTTCAACAGATGCCGAAACAGGAGTTATAAAAGTAGCAATTGATGATAATTCTAGTTATGAAATGATAATTGAGCATGGCATCAAAGAAGCCTCTACAGAAATTTTTTTAAAGCAGATTAATAATAATAATGAAGATATTACAGATATTGAATCTATTAAACCTGAGTTTCAAAAGGTAGTAGATTATTTGGCAGCATCTGTTGAAAATTTCTCTGGAACGTCTCTTGCTGCTCAAAGTCTAAATGAAAAAAAGAAAGCAAGAATTTTTACACAAAATGATCAAACAGTTATTGAGCTTGATTTAACCTATCCAAGAGCCTGGTCAGCAGTTAGCAGAGCTTTAACTGCAGGGAATATTGTCACCAATGATAGAAATAGAGATAAAGGAATCTTTTATGTTAGTTATGCTAGCGAAGTTGAAGCTGGCTTCTTTTCTTTTCTGTCTTTTGGGCAAGATGAGAATGAAGAAGGTCTTATTATTGGTGATGAGGCAGAATTCGAAATAAAAGTTAAATCATTAGGATCTAGAACAATTATTACTGCCGAAGCTACTAACGGGAGCATCGAAGATGCTGAAACATTATTATCTAAAATAAATGAGTCACTAAGCTAATGAAAAAATTAAATGAAATTACAACTGGCAAAGCTAAATCTTTATACACAACTGATGCATCTGATCAATTAATTATGCATTTTAGAGATGATACATCAGCTTTTGACGGAAAGAAGAAAGAAGCTTTGCTTGGTAAAGGGGCAGTAAATAATCAATTTAATGCTTTTATTATGGAGCATCTTGAAGCAAAAGGTGTCAATACTCATCATATTGAGGTTTTAAATTCTACAGATTCTTTGGTTTATAAATTGGAGATGTTTCCTATTGAATGCGTTGTTCGAAATAGAGCAACAGGTTCTATTTGTAGGAGGCTTGGAACTAAAGATGGCTTAATTCTAGATACGCCATTATTTGAATTCTTTCTAAAAGACGATGAGCTAGGAGATCCCTTAATTACTGATGAACATATTTTATCTTTTGGATGGGCTGGAGAAGAAGATATTAAAGAAATGAAAGAAATAACATTAAATATAAATACAATTTTATGTGAACTATTTTTAAGTAGTAACTTAATCCTGGTTGATTTTAAAGTTGAATTTGGTTTATTTGATGGAAAGTTATTACTAGCTGATGAATTTACTCCAGATGGATGTAGACTTTGGGATACAGAAACATTAGCAAAAATGGATAAAGATAGATTTAGACAAGGTCTAGGTGATGTTGTTGAATCATACCATCAAGTAGCAGATAGATTAGGCATGAATATAAAACTTGACTAAAAAAGTCAAGTATTTATAATTGTCGCGTGAAACTCACCACCAAAAGCAAATATGCTGTTAATGCGCTAACTGAACTCTGTGCACTTCAGAAGAATGGTCCTGTAGCATTATCAGACATTTCTAATCGTCAGAATATAGAAATAACATATTTAGAACAACTATTTAGAAAGTTGCGAATAGCTGGCATTGTAGAAAGTATTAGAGGTAGAAAGGGTGGATATGTATATGCAAAAGACCCATTATATATTTCTATCAAAGAAGTAATGAATGCTGTTAATGAAGACTTAGATGCTACAAGTTGTAGCGGAAGTTCTTCATGTCACGATGGCAAAAGATGCAATGCACATAATCTTTGGAGTGAATTAAATGATGTTGTTGATACATTTCTTAGTAATGTAACTATTTCACATTTAGCACAAAACAATAACTCAAACATCGAAATTAAGGAGATAATTTGATGGAACTAAATTCGCAATCAACTATATATTTAGATTATGCATCTACAACTCCAGTAGATCCAAGAGTTGCAAGTAAAATGATGGAGTATCTAACTCCTCAGGGTGAATTTGGTAATCCGGCATCACGATCACATAGATTTGGATGGGCTGCTGATGAAGCAGTTGAGGAAGCTAGATCGCATGTTGCTAATCTGGTTAATTGCGATCCAAGAGAAATCGTTTGGACTTCTGGAGCAACAGAAGCAGACAATTTAGCTATAAAAGGAATAGCTAGATTTTATAAGTCAAAAGGTAACCATATCATTACTTCTAAAATAGAACATAAAGCAGTTTTAGATCCGTGTAGGCAATTAGAGCGCGAAGGATTTGAAGTAACTTATTTAGATCCCAATGAGGGCGGTATTATTACTCCTGAAGCAATAAAAGAGGCATTGCAGGAAAATACTGTTCTAGTTTCTATTATGCATATTAATAATGAACTCGGCACCCTGAATGATATTAATAGCATTGGAAGAGTTGTAAAAGATCATGGCGCTTTTTTTCATGTCGACGCTGCTCAAAGCACTGGCAAAGTGGATATAGACTTATCCACCTTACCAGTTGATTTAATGTCATTTTCAGCACATAAAACATATGGACCAAAAGGTATTGGAGCTCTCTATGTGAGGAGGAAACCTCGTGTAAGAATTGAGGCTATGATTCATGGTGGAGGTCATGAAAGAGGTATGAGGTCTGGAACGCTAGCAACACATCAAATTGTTGGAATGGGTGAAGCTTTTAGATTGGCGAAAGAAGAAATGGAGAATGATATTATAAGAATAAATAGTTTTCATGCAGAATTCCTTAAAGAAGCAATGAAGATTGAGCATGCTTACATAAATGGTGATGTTAAAAATAAAGTACCTAATATTTTGAATATTAGTTTTAATTTTGTTGAAGGTGAATCTCTTATCATGGGGTTAAAAGATATTGCTGTTTCTTCTGGTTCTGCATGTACCTCAGCAAGTTTAGAGCCTTCTTATGTTCTAAGAGCTTTAGGAAGAAAAGATGAACTTGCGCACAGCTCAATAAGATTTTCTTTTGGAAGATTTACTGAGGAAGCTGATGTAAAACGCACAATTAAAATTTTAGGTAATGTTGTAGAAAGATTAAGGGAACTATCCCCGCTATGGGAAATGCATCTAGATGGTATAGATCTTGATGCAGTAGAGTGGGATACACATTAAAATACTTATAGGAGTATAGAATGGCATATAGCAAAAAAGTGGTAGATAAATTTGAAAATACTTTAAATAATCCTCAAGCATTTAAAGTAGGGAAATTCGATCCAAAAGAAGTAAATGTTGGAACTGGAATGGTAGGCGCTCCAGCTTGTGGTGATGTGATGAAGTTACAAATTAAGTGTGAGCAAAAAGGTAATACTCATGTAATTAAGGATGTTAAATTTAAGACATACGGCTGCGGTTCAGCAATTGCTTCATCTAGTGAATTAGTTGAGATGCTTATTGGTAAAACTCTTGAAGAGGCTAAAGAAATAAAAAATAAAGAGATAGTAGATGCGTTAGAATTACCGCCTATTAAAATTCATTGTTCCGTCTTAGCTGAGGACTCCATAAAGCAAGCCATTAAAGATTTTGAATCAAAGCAATAATAAAATTATGGAAACTTTTAAACCTAACGAACTAGCCTTTTCAGATAAAGCTATAGAACATTTTAGTAGCAGCCTTAGCAAAAGAGGTAATGGTCTTGGTATTCAGATCGGGGTTAGAAAAGCTGGATGTTCAGGCTATGAATATTTTTTTGATTTTGTAGATACAATCAGCGATGAATATGTAATTTTTGAAAAAAATGATTGTAAAATTTTTGTTGATAAGCAAAGTCTAAATTTCCTTAAAGGAACCTTAGTTAATTATTCTGAAGAAGGTTTAAATAAGGGGATTAGATTTGAAAATCCAAACGCAAAAGCTGTTTGTGGATGTGGTGAGAGCTTTACCATATAAAAATCATGGCTAAAATAAAAATTTGGCCTCATGAAGAGATCTGCCCCGATGGAGCAATTCTAGACACATTACCTGATGAGACTATTTGTGAGGCTGCACTGAGAGAAGGCATTAGAATAGAGCATGCGTGTGAGATGTCATGTGCGTGTACTACATGCCATTGTATTATAAGAAAAGGTTTTGAAAAATTTGATGATGCATCTGATACTGAAGAAGACATGCTTGATAAAGCATGGGGTCTAGAACAAACTTCAAGATTAAGTTGCCAAGCAATACCTCCTATTGATGAGGAAATTGAAATAGAGTTACCTAAATATAATATAAATATGGTCTCTGAGGATCACTAATGAATAAATTAGACTGGTTAGATATTAATGATATTGCTATTGAGCTTTATGATAGCTTTCCAGATATTGATCCACAGTGGATTAGTTTTCCAGATTTGCATAAAAAGATATGCGATTTAGATTGCTTTATTGGGGATCCAGGTAAATCAAATGAACAAATTCTTGAAGCTATTCAGATGACATGGATAGAAGAATACAAATAAGTCTCTTATAATAGCGAAAATTTTTTAATAAGGGTTAATCAATATGAATACACAAAGAACACTTTCTATAATTAAACCAGATGCAGTATCAAAGAATGTTATTGGAAAAATTATAAGTAGGTTTGAAGATAATGGTTTAAAAATAGTTGCTGGAAAATTGCTATCTCTTTCTGAGGAAATGGCCGCTGGGTTTTATGCGGAGCATGAAGGAAGACCTTTTTTTAAAGCTTTAATAGAGTTTATGACTTCTGGTCCAATTTTTGTTCAAGTCCTAGAAGGTGAAGATGCTGTAATAAAAAATAGAGAATTGATGGGAAGCACTAATCCTGAAGAAGCAGATCGAGGAACTATTAGAGCTGATTTTGCAAAAAGTATTGATGCAAATGCGGTTCATGGATCAGATTCCTTAGAAAGTGCTGCAAGAGAAATCAATTATTTTTTTAATGATAATGAAATTACTTAAATATTATTTTGCAAAATAAAATTAATTTATTAGGCTTTTCTCAAAAATCTTTAGAAGCATTTTTTAAAGATTTAGGACAATCATCATATAGAGCAAAACAGTTAATAAAATGGGTTCATCAAAAAGGTGAATTAGAATTCGATTGTATGACCGATTTTAATAAAGAGCTAAGAGAGAAATTAAAAGAAGTTGCCATTTTAGAACCTCCAAAGGTTCTTAAAACACTCACATCAAATGAAGGAACAAAGAAGTATTTGATAGAGTTAAAATCTGGATCGTCTATTGAGATGGTAAGAATTCCTGAAAAAAATAGGATGACTTTATGTATATCATCTCAGGCTGGTTGTGCGCTTCAATGTACGTTCTGCGCAACTGGTGCTCAAGGGTTTGATCAAAACTTAACTGCTGATGAAATTATAGGCCAAGTTTGGATTGCTAATTATCTCGACAGAGATGAGCCGCCTATAACCAATGTAGTATTTATGGGGATGGGAGAACCACTTTTAAATTTTGATCCAGTAATTGAGTCTGTTGAAATTATGCGTAATCAATTAGCTTATTCTCTTTCAAAAAAAAGAATAACTATCAGCACCTCAGGAATAGTTCCTCAAATCAATAGATTAGCTGATACAACCGATGTATCTTTAGCTATCTCTTTGCATGCAGCTGACAATCAATTAAGAGATATCATAGTGCCAATTAATAAAAAATATCCTATAAATGAGCTACTTAGCTCATGTAAGAATTATTTATCTAAACAGACTGGTAAACGCAATATTACAATTGAATATATTTTGATTGATGGAATAAATGATTCAATAAAACATGCCGCAAGCTTATCAAAAATATTGTCTAATCTATCTTGTAAAATAAATTTAATTCCATTTAATCCATTCAATGGAAGCGATTATAAAAGATCAACGAATAGAAATATTTATGCTTTTAAAGATTATTTAATTAAAAAGGGTTATATAACAACTTTAAGAATTACCAGAGGCGATGCAATAGATGGTGCTTGTGGCCAACTTGTTGGGGATTTAAAAAATACAGTTAAAGGAAAAGGGGTTATAGAGCATACTAGCATTCATTGATTTTTAAATGCCAAAAGAAAAAAAATTAGAGAGATTAGGGTTAAAGTTTAAGCAAAAGAGATCTGATCTTAATCTTAGCATTGAAGACATCTCAGTTAAACTTAATATAAATACCAAGTATCTTTTAGCAATAGAAGATGACGATTATTCAACTTTTCCTGCAAGAACTTTTGCTATAGCTTATTACAACAAATACGCTAATTTTCTTAACATACTTGATAAATATCCAATTAAAGATGAAGAGATAGTTATCCATCCTAAAGCAAAAAAGAAGTTTACCTTTTTGAACAAGAATCAAGCCAGGCTTAAAAGCAAAAGACTTAAGATAGTTTTTGTATTATTACTTCTTTCTTTATTTATTTTATTTCATTTAAATAATGATGATGATTTAAAAAATGCAGAAAGTGCATTAGAGCCAGTCACTAAAAATTTACCAACATCTTCAAAAGAAGAAAATAAAAAAGAATTAATTAAAGTAGATCCAGTAATATCGAATACAGATTTAGAATTATTTTTTTTAGATACATGTTGGGTAGAAATATACACAGATAATAAGAAAGCTTTAATCTATAAACTATATAATAAAGATGAAAAATTAAGATTAGACGTTGGAAAAAGCTTTACACTTATAGTAGGAAATATTGATAATGTAGTTGCAAAATATTCAGGAACGAATATTGATCTTACAGAAAATGCTAACAAACAAAAAGTAAGCATAAATATAATTAAAAATGAGTAATTGGATAAAAAGAAAGCAAACTAAAACTGTTAATGTTGGTGGAGTCCTTGTAGGCGGCAATAATCCAATTGCAATTCAATCAATGACCAATACAGACACCTGTGATGTTTTTTCCACCGTGAAACAAATCAATGATCTCAAAGCTGCTGGAGCAGATATTGTAAGAGTTTCTGTTCCTGGTTTTGATGAAGCTAAGGCTTTTAAGAAAATTAAAAAAACCGTAGATATTCCATTGGTAGCTGATATTCATTTTGATTATAAAATTGCCTTAGAAGTTGCTGATGCTGCTGATTGTTTAAGAATAAACCCAGGCAATATTGGAAAAATAGATAGAGTAAGTGAAGTAATTAAATCAGCAATAGATAATGATATTCCTATTAGGGTTGGAGTAAATGCAGGCTCATTAGAAAAAGACCTCCAAAAAAAATATGGTGAGCCTAATGCAGATGCTCTTGTTGAATCTGCTTTAAGGCATGTTGATATTTTAGAAAAGTTTAATTTTGAAAATTATAAAATGAGCTTAAAAGCATCTAATATTGAAATGACTGTTGATGCTTACAGAAAAATATCAAATATTATAGATCAGCCACTTCATTTAGGAATTACTGAAGCCGGAAGTTATAGAGCAGGAACAGTTAAATCTTCAATAGGAGTTGGGATGCTTCTTTCAGAGGGTATTGGAGATACAATAAGAATTTCTTTAGCATCTGATCCAGTAGATGAAATCAAAGTCGGATGGGATATTTTAAAAAGTTTAAATATTAGAAGTAGAGGAGTTAAAATCATAGCTTGTCCTAGCTGCTCAAGACAAAATTTTAATGTTATAGAAGTTGTAAATGCTCTTGAAGAGAGATTTGAAGATATTTCTGAAGATATAGAGATAGCAATTATTGGATGTTACGTAAATGGACCTGGTGAATCAAAAGCTGCTGAGATTGGTCTTACTGGCGCATCCCCTAAAAATTTATTATACATAGATGGCATACCTGATAAAAAAATTGCTAGTGAGCATCTAATAGATGAACTTGAAGCGCAAGTTAGACAAAAATTATCATTAAGAGATAATAGTAATGTTATTGTAAGAGGATAAATGACTAAAATTAACTCACTTAGAGGCATGCCAGATTTATATTCAGATGATTTGATTAGCTGGACGTCAGTAGAAAATAACCTTGAAAATATATTTAAATCTTATTCACTCAAAGAATTAAGAACGCCTATATTGGAATACACTGATTTATTTAAAAGATCTGTTGGCGATACATCAGATATTGTTAATAAAGAAATTTATGCATTTAATGATAGAAATGATCAAAGTATTAGTCTTCGTCCAGAAGGTACTGCAGGCGTCATTAGATCGATTATTGAAAAGAAATTAGATCAACAACAATCAAAAATTTGGTATATGGGACCCATGTTTCGTTATGAACGTCCACAAAAAGGAAGATATAGACAATTCCATCAAGCTGGAATAGAGCTACTTGGGTATGAAGAAGGCCCAGCAGATTTTGAGATGATATCGATCGTTTCCTCAATTATTAATGAATTAAAAATTACAGATGTAAAACTTAAAATTAATCATTTGGGCGATAATGAATCTAAAGCAAAATTCTCAAGATCTCTTGTTAAATTTTTAGATCCTTACAAAAAAGAATTAGATACTAAAGACCAAATCAGGCTTGAAAAAAATCCCTTAAGAATTCTTGACACAAAAGATACAAATTTACAAAAGATATTACAAGAGGGGCCTTCTATAAAAGAATTTATATCCGATTCTGCCAATGAATTGCTTTTAGAGCTTCAGACAACATTCAGCAATTCTTGTAAATTAGAGATTGATTATAATCTTGTTCGTGGCCTTGATTACTATACCGGGTTGGTATTTGAGGCCTCTTCTGCAGATCTAGGAGCTCAAGATGCTTTTATTGGAGGGGGAAGGTATGACAATCTTTCTAGTATGCTTGGAGGCAAGAATCTCCCAGCAATTGGTCTTGCGATAGGGCTAGAGAGATTAATATCAATTTCTTCCCCTAACAAGGCAGATGAAAAAAAGGTTATCTTTATAACTTCTACTAGTAATATTGCCCCATTAGCATTTAAAATAGCCAACCAACTGAGATCTTTAAATTCATCTGTTGCATTAGATATGGATTTAACCGATAGCAGTCTAAAAGCTAAACTGAGGAGAGCTAACAAGACAAATGCTAGTCATGCATTAATTCTTGGAGATAAGGAAATAGATAGTAAAAATATTATTATTAAATCTCTTATGGATGATACGGAACAGGTTAGTGTAAGCATTGAGGAATGTTTAGATTTTTATAATAAGATCTAGTTAAAAATATAAGGATATAAAAATGGCTGAATACAGTAATGATGAAGAAAGACTAGCAGCTATAGCTGATTTTTTTAAGCATTATAAAAATCTTATCTTGTCTTTATTAATATCTACCTCTGTAATAGGTATAGGCGCATTTGGAATTAAATATACTAATGATTCTAATAATGCAGCTGCATCTAAAATTTATGCAGAGTGGCTCAAGGGCATTAATCAAGAGGGGATTAATATAATTAATAAAAATCTATACTACGATGATTTAATTAATAATTATGAATCTACAGGCTTTGCTCAACTTGCCATGTTTAAAAAAGCTTCGGCATTAGCTGCAAATTCTAAACTCGATGAGAGCGAACTATATTTTAAAGAATTAATAAGCATTAGTAATGGATTCTTTGGCAATGAGCTTATTAATAAAATGGCAAGAGTAAGCTTAGCTAGAATACTCATATCAAAAGAAAATTTTAACGGTGCTTTAAAAGTTATTGAAAACTTGATGACTGGCTCTGATCCTTTTATAAATGAATTAGCAGGAGATGCTTTAATAGGTCAAAATAAACAAGATCTAGCTATTGAGCAATATAACTTAGCTAAAGATTTGTATGGAGATGATGCATCCAAAAATATTGTTATTATGAAACTAAATAATATTCAACCTGTCTTATAGATGATTATGAAATATTTATCACACTTATTAATTCTTATACTATTAAGCTCATGTTCTAGCTTGGCTTTTTGGGATAATCAAGAAGAGGATGTTGAGCCAGAAGAGACCGCAGAGACTATTGGCATAATTGATAGACTTACTTTTTGGAATAATGGTGATGATGAAATTGACTTATCTGAACCAAAATTATTAGAAGATGTTATTAATCAAGAAGAGCTTTCATTAAATTGGAAAATTTCTTTACCTTCAGAAAGAAGTGCAACTGATTTTGTGCCTAACTTTTCAGGAAAAGGAGATAATAAATTAGGATCATTCATGCCAGCTTTTTCTGGTAAAACAATTTTTATTTCTAACAATGATGGTGCAGTTGGATCTTATGATCAGTCTTCAGGTAAAAAAAATTGGAATGTTCAAATAACACCTCTTTCTTCTGGCATCTCTGCGGGTTTTGGAGTTCTTGTAGTAGCTGGTTCTCAAGGGGAATTAATTTGTTTATCTCAGGCTGATGGCTCTATCATATGGTCAATTAATATTGGTGCTGAGGTTTTGGCGCAAGCTGCAATTGATGCAAAATATGTTTTAATTAAGACTAGTTCAGGTGAGTTAAATGCTTATAGTATTGATGATGGGACAAAGGCATGGTCTTATAGATCACAATTACCTGCTTTAACCTTAAGAGGAAGTAGCCCTCCAGTTATAGAAGAAGGCATAGTATATGCAGCTTTTGATAATGGAAGACTCGGTGCTTTTCAGATTGATACTGGATTCTTAATATGGGATGGAGCAATTTCCTACGTTGAAGGCACATCTGAGTTAGATAACATGATAGATGCCGATGCAGCTCCAGTTCTTGAAGGTGGTTTGTTGTTCATAGCAAATTATCAGGGACAGATTGCTGCTTTTGATCCTGCACAAAGAAGAATAGTTTGGGCAGATAAAGCTTCATCATTTTATTCACCTATTATTTCAAAAGGTGTTTTAGCAATTCTTGAAAGCAACTCAACCTTTAAAACATATTCTATTAAAACTTTTAATGAATCATGGAATAATGATGAGTACTATTTAAGAGACCTTTCAAATCCTGAAATATATAAAGGAAATATTGTTGTAGGAGATTTTGAAGGCTATATCCATGTAATAAATACTTTAAACGGCAAAACAATTAGTCGGATGAAGTTAACTAGAAGTCCAATAAAAACAATTGTTGCAAGAGCTGAAAATGTTTATATTATCGATGAAACATTTAATTTGTATTCAATAAGCCTATAAAATGTTGAATAAAAATGTTTACTTCAATAGCAATCATCGGTCGTCCTAACGTAGGCAAATCTACACTTTTTAATAAACTAACCAAAACACGTCAGGCTATAGTCTCTGATTTTCCTGGGCTTACAAAAGATAGAAATTATGGATATATAAGTCTTGGTAGCATCAAGAGCTTTGTAATAGACACAGGTGGAATAGGCAAAGATGAATCTAATATATCCCAAGATATTTCTGACCAAGCATGGATAGCTGCTAATGAATGCAACTTAATATTGTTTATATTAGATGGATCTGAGAATTTAACTTCTGAAGACTTTAATATCTTAGTTAAGTTAAGAAAACTGAATAAAACCTTCATAACACTTTTAAATAAATCTGATAAATTATCTAAACAAGGTGCTATAAATGATATTGCCTCTAAAGGCATTAATAATTTTATTGAAATAAGTGCTGAGCATTCTAGAGGAATAGATGAGTTGAAGAAAAGCTTAATCAAGCTGTTACCTGAGGAAACAGAAGAAAGAGAAGAGCAGGGTAAAAAAATAGCTGTACTTGGAAGGCCTAATGCGGGTAAATCTACTTTTATTAATAACTTTATTAAAGAAGACAGATTGATAGTTTCTGAAGTAGCTGGAACTACAATCGATGCTATTCGAATACCTTTTTCAATAGATGGAAATGACTTCACTTTTATAGATACTGCCGGAATTAGAAAAGGCTACAAACAAAATCATAAAGTAGAATATTTTTCATATGTCAGAGCCATGCATGCTGTTGAAGAGAGTGATGTAATATTATTTTTAGTTGACTCTGAAGAAAGTTTAGTAGATCAAGATTTAAAATTAATAAATATTATTACCGAACAAGGAAAGCCGCTTTTAATAGGTTTAAATAAAGTTGATCTATTAACAAAATCTGAAAGATCTCAAATTTATGATACTAAAAGATTACAATCAAATTTCTTACAAGACTTTATTAAGGTAGAGGTATCTGGAAAAAAGGGAATAGGATTTAAGAGATTATTTAGAATTCTTAATAGCATTATAAAAAAATCACAGACTAATTACACGACAGCTCTTCTAAACAAACATTTAAATA
>ERZ802830.692-NODE-692-length-33547-cov-6.58512_pt1 | contig 33547 bp, 39 predicted proteins | sample MGYA00345654_ERZ802830 | MGnify/ENA primary metagenome ERZ802830 (study PRJEB30503, sample SAMEA104212375) | marine metagenome | biome: Westerlies Biome; feature: [SRF] surface water layer (ENVO:00010504) within the epipelagic zone...; material: water... | reverse complement strand
AATCAAGGCCGCGTAAGTCAAAACAGAAATGACTAACAACAGTCCAGAAGCTCTACTCCCCCCTAGGATGACCGCCATAAATAGCAACGGTATCGCAACCCAATAGGCCAGCCCTCGCTCATCAAGCAAACGGCAGCCCTCAAATAGCCACGGTGACAACACCATGAGCACCCAAGCATAGTTCAGCCCGAGAAAGCCGGTGATGCGAGTGGGATTAAACTGATCGGACCACAGCGCATTACCAATAATATTGTGGCCGATGACCTTCTGAAAAATACCGTCGAGACAAAAAAACCCAATTGCCAGAGCGACTCCGATGGTGATTTTTTTAAGCCCCGTTGCGCTTGGGGGCATTTGTATCAGCACCACCGCCACGAGCCCAAAGGACATCATACGCAGCAGCGTTCTGATCGAACGGTCCATCAAAGCGCTATCAAAAATGGAGCATAACGCCGGTACAGCTAGGCAACCCAGCCAGAACCACATCTGACGAAGACTGGGATCGGTAACGACCGCCTCTTTCCGCCAAAAAAGGTAGCCGCCCAAAAGCGCCAGAACCCACGCCATCTGTATGACGACTGAACCCAATCCAAAAGAACAGATCAAACCCAACCAGAGCCAGTCCCGTCCCGTTAAATGATTGGAATCAGATTCACTCACACCAAAAACCTTCATATCAACGCATCGCAGAGGAGCCGTATTATCACATGAACCCCAATCGGCTATGACGTCTTATTTCTGCGGTCCTCTATGAGCCCACAGACATCTGCATCGCACTACCACACCTTTAGATAATTACTGCACCAACCCTGAAAAGATGACGACCAACGGGCAAGGCACTGATATCTGATGTAAAACGACGAGCTATTACGAATCACTTGCAGGTAATATTCGATGTGTCGTGACTGATAGCCGCGACCAACCATTTTTACGATCAAGTGCTCAACATAGGAGCCCGAGACAATGAAACTTTATGGCGTCCGCACCTCACCCTACGTTAGGCATGCCCGGGTGGCATTGGCTCAATCAGACCTAGACTGGGAGCTCGAACAGGTGACCCTTGACACCATCGGTCAGTCACCCACATTACGCGTGCCATTCCTGACAGATGGCAACCTAACACTCAGTGATTCGTCGGTCATTGTCCGCTACGTCCGGGAGCAGTCTGGCCAATCCTATTTGACCACAATTGCTGACCATGAGTTATTTGCACTGGCGACATCGGTGCTCGACACCGCAGTGAACGTCTACTTAATGAACATTGGGAATAGTGCTGACTTGGCGGATGTCCCGACCGGTACGTCGACCACCGGGTTCGATCCCAAAACCTATTTTGAACGCCAGCAAGAGAGAATTACAGTGGGAATGCAGGAACTCGAGCGTTGCCAGTTGTCGTTCAGCCAACCCTACACGGACGGGGAAATCCGACTGGCTTGTCTGCTGGATTGGGCCGCTTACCGCGACACCATCGACTTGTCAGGCAAAGATAACCTCTGTCGCTTTCTCGCTGAGATCCGGACGTGGCCGCCCTTTGCCGAGACGGCACCTAACCTATGAGCCATTGGCGTTAAACGCCTCATGCTCACCACAGGGCAAGTGGGGAACGCTAGCGAAAGCCGCCGAGACCGTTAGCACTGGCCGCAGAGAAAGCACGATGCTCGAAAAACTCAATTTTACCCGTAAGCTAGGGCCACATTGAGGAGGGCAGGTTTGTTTCGGGCGGCAACGAACGGGCAACGTCCAATACTCAAGGTCTGTCCCTCTGAACAGATACTCTCAAGGTGACAGAGTGACCTCGGTGACAGGCCAAGCACCTATTGCGTCGGTGATCCCTCGGTAATGCGATAAACAATACGCTGCTTGGTAGTCTGACCCGCGGCCACCCATGATTCACTGCGACCCAAGGCATGGTTTGGGCCATTCGGAAAACCCTGTGCTTCGAGGCATATCGCCGTAAAAGGCCGCAACGGTGACGTCAGTTTCGATGCGGTATAGATCTGTAGGCAGGGGTGTGTCGTGGCAATATCAAGGCTTACCCCGTTGGCTCGATTGGTGAGAGCAGCAACGCGATCGGGTACCAGTACATCTCGCCGGCCTGACGCCAGTACATAACTGTGATCAAGTCCGCCGGGGTATGCCATCAACGCATCACCGAGCAAGCGCTCACGGGCAAAGTCGAGCGGAGTACCGGCAACTGACATCGACCGACCGGTCGCGCATTGCTCGCTATCCGTTAACAACACCGACTTGGCATTCATCTGCAAGGATAAAGCGCTGGCCGAAGTTGCACCCAACGTAAAGTAAGCATGATTCGTCAAGCTGATCGGGGTGTCATGGGTCGTTGTCACCGATAGATCAATCACCAGGCTGTTATCTGAGAGTGTATAGGCCACACTAAAATCGCGATCGCCGGGCAAACCGCCCTCCCCGTGCCGACGACTGACAGTATAAATTGCCACGTTAGGCTCACTGCTGTGCTCGAGTAGCCAATCAGCGCGGTGCAGGGCGGCTTCGCCACCATGCAGTGATACAGCCGACTGTCCGTTGCTCGCATCAACCCGGCGCAAGCGCCCAGCGAAAGGCCCTACTGTGCCACCAACACAAAATTGATCGATCAAGTCAGTGGACACCTGAGCAGTATCGAGTAATAACGAGAGATTTTGTCGCTTTACCAACAGCTGGACCAATCGCGCCCCTCGATTGCTGAGGGTGACGGCGAGTTTGGGTGACTCAAGATGAGTGACATTTGACATCGAGGGGTCCGATCAAATTGCTGGCGTAACCGACTGCAGTTTATCTAAAAGCAGCCGATTTTCCGCAAGGTGCTTTTCGATCTGCGCGTTAGCCAGCAGGCGCCATTTTCTGCGGCGCTCTAGTTTAATGGGTGATTGTAAGGTCACTTTAAAAAATACAACAAGACCGTCACCGGTGACATAAGAGAAAAAGATAGCGTCGCCAAGACGCTTGAGCCCATACTGAGATCGCACTAGTCTGCAGAGACTGAGGTACCCAATTGACCACATCAGACAGGAGTAAGCATGATCACACTCACACCGACCATCATCATGATGCTGGCAGCTTCGGTCGTTTTCCAAGTCATCGGTCTGTCACTCATGCCCCTGACAAAAGGCGTGACACAGTTAGTGCCATCGGTAGCTTGCGGCCTTGCCTTTCTGGCGGGGCTAGGGTTAATGGCGCGCTTGCTGAACAGTGGCATTAATTTAGGTATCTTACTGCCCTTTATGGCTGCCGTCGTACCGCTCTGTGCCATCACCGTTGGCATTTTATTTTACGGCGAGTCTGCTTCTTTTATTAAGCTATCGCTCCTAGTCTCTGCCTGTTTGGTCATTGGTTTCGCAAGCAGTATTTCGTAAGCGAGGCGCTAGCTAATGGCCAACGGCAGGCCGATTGACTCAGTATTGACGAGTTGGCGCCCTTCAACTTCACCTATCTGCTGTCGGCGTTCCCCTCTGTGGCACAGGCAGGCAGTGTTAGTGGCTATCCTAACCAGCCCGCCACTTATGGACTGACTCTAAAGTACAACTTCGGACAATAAGTCTGGCAAATTGTCGAAAGGGCGCTCTTATGAGCGCCTTTTTTTTGTAACAGAAGCCGCGATCAGGGAAATGCTTGCCCATGCTTTATCGCTAGTCCAGACAGCAATAGAGTTGACCCACTCACGGGCGAACCCATCAGTGACGTTCGAAACAGCGCGCTAAGCGGCGTAATAACAATGCGCTCAGCCAGCAAACTACGGCCTTATCCCCTTAAAAAACGGTTGTGGGTGCCCTCCGCGACCTTCATAATGCGCCCCGCCGAAAGGCAATAGTCCTTCTGAGTCCACCTTTTTGCTCAAACCGCGGTTGAGCCCGCCTCGCGCGGTAGTCAATGAGTCAGTGTTGAGTGCGGTCTGTTAGGACACAAGCGTCTTTTAAACAATGCTGATGTCATCGCGTTTATGCGCCAGTTTGACGGAGCAGCGGGCTGAGTGTCTCGATAACGCCCCACATGAAAAGATAATTTAATAGCTAACACTTAAGCGTAGTAGGAAGGTTAATGAACGATAAGCTCACTCTGAACAAATTAGAAAAACTCATCGAGCTCGAAACGCAGCTTCGTGGAGAGTACCAACAACAACTCGACGACAAAGACGTCTCGATTGCTCAGCTAAGCGTGGATAAGACCACGCTGGAGGCTCAAATCGCCGAACGCGAAAAAACAATCGCGACTCAACTGGCCACCATCACAGAGTTTTCGAGCAAATCCAAGGATATCCAAGCGGTGGAGCAACGAAATCGTGAGCTCCATAATCGCTCCGATAAAATGAAAGACGAGGTGGCGACGGTAAAAAGCCGCATCAAAGAGCTGCAGAAAGATCTTGCTGCAGAGCGTGCAGAACTGGCCGAGCTCAAAAAGTATGATCCACAACGACTGCGCAAAAATCTGGATGCCTCGAAAAAGAAGCTGGCAGACAAAACTGCTGCTGCAGACAAGTTGCAAAAATCGCTCAACCAAACGCGGGCAGAGAACACTCAGCTCGAGCAAAAAGTGAAAGACCTTGAGGCACAGGTCGCCTCAGTCGACACAGAGCAAAATGATCAGGCCGAGAACGACAAGCAAGCCGCTGCTTGATGCTCGCTCCTGACCATCAGGGTCGATCAAATTGAGCGCAGTGACACCGAGGGCCCAGCCATCACTTTTCTAGACCTATCGTTTTGGCAACGACACCAGCAATTACTCGGCATCATTGCCGTTGCAATTGGGGCCGGCGCCTGGGCCATGGAGTTTGTCGGCACCGTCTATATCTGCCCGTATTGCAGGGTACAACGCACTGTGATCTTACTGCTCGGCGTCGCGATGATATTGCCGTTTACCCATCACTGGATCATGCGCTATCTCGCTTCAGTGGTGGGCTTTTTAGGTGCCGTGGTCGCCGTTAATCAAAACTTCATGGGATGGGTGAAAATCTCGAAAGGGACCTTTGCTTTTAATGAGGCACTCTATATTGACCCTTTTCTCCTCTCCAGCGGCTCTCTATTTATCATTATCGGCCAACTGTGGCTCATACTTGGCAAAGACCAACCTAGCGAGGGCTGAGAGACGCTTACCTCTCTTCCCCCCTAGCACTCTGCCTCTAAATCACTCCACCAACAGGCACTGGCAAGTTAACAAGGCATCGAGCTGGTAGTCGCTTACAGATGTTCGCCATCGAGGTAATACCAACGACCGCCAGTTTTCGAGAAACGGCTCGTTTCGTGTAGCCGATGCCCTTTTCCATCAACCTTATAGCGCGCCACGTACTCGACGACGCCGATGATGTCGGCCTCGCCTCCGCCATCGGCCGCGTAAATACGCAAACCAAGCCAGCGGTGTTTGTCGTTAAAGCGCACTTTGCTGGGCCGCGTTTCCTCGTGCCATGTCGCCAGCAGGTAAGCCTGATCACACACAACAAATGCACTGTATCGGGAGCGCATCAGTTGCTCTGCCGTTTTAGGGCTATCGTGTCCACTTATAAATCGTTGGCAGCACTGCGCGTAAGAGGTTAAGTGACCGCAAGGGCATGGAGCGCTATCGTCAATCAGTTGGTCGTGAGGCATAGCATTCAGGTTAACACGTGGATCATCGGCCTACCTCGCGACATACCGCTCAACAGAGCGGGCATAGTTCGCTTACCCGCAGCATATTGAGACTGGCTAAAAACGCCTGCTCTGAATGACCCGTTTTTTTTGGCTATTCACCCGGTGGCTGAAACGCCGATAACTCAGGATGCACATCACACCATGCCGGCGCACTCTCCGCAAAGTGCGTGTACTGCGGTCTGAAGTGAGCGGGATCGTCAAATGTCATGGCATTCACAGACGCGACCGACACGTCATTAGACTGCACTTTGATCTGAGTGCCACAGTCTCCACAAAAATGGCGCTCAACTTCCCTACCCGCAGCAGAGCGCGACGTATATTTTTTTAACTCGCCCGATGTTAAACGAAAATCATCAGGAGAAATTGCATAGGACGCCCAATAAGCACTCCCACCGACCGTCTGACAGTCTGCGCAATAACACAGACCCTGCATCATCGACTCTGCCAACACTTCATATTTGATGGCTTTACAAAAACATGCGCCTGTCATCACTGCTGACTGCTCCCTGTGAAGCGGGTTGGGTTCCGCTATTGATTTAGTGCTTCGCCAAGCACCTCTAGCGACGAGAATGCAGCGACCGCTCTGCTCGCTACGCTGCTGAGACAGCCACCTCGTATAGGCTATAAGTCAGGACGCCGCTGCCATCGACAACTCCTGCTGCGACCGCCTGCAAGCCATTCATCCAACTATACTTTTCGTGACTGGTTTGAAACGTTGGTGCGGTAGTGATCAACCCCGCAGCCATATCTGCACGGCCAGCGTACTCGACATAGATATACGCACCATCATCGGTTTTTAGGGTAAACCGCACGTCAACACAGCCGACCGATTTATCGTGATTGAGCGTGAGCCAATCAGCAGCATCATTGACTGCCAAACTGGCTTTGACTCGATCGCAATCGACATCAACCGACAATACGTCGACCACTAACCGTCGTCCTTTGGGTCCCTGCCCTACATCGACCCGCTCGCCTAATTGCACTGTGATCGTCCCCATCGGCACTAATTTAGCAGTCGCTTTCATATGGTGTTTCCAATCATTGGTAGGAGAGTACGTTACTGGCACTGGGGTGCTTTATCAAATGACAGCCCGGTGCCTAAGCCGCAGCAGTTGAAACCCTCAAGTTGCCAGCCCGACGCGCTAGCTCGTGATCAACAGTCGTGGGCCCGCTCCAGATCAAAATCATGGCACTTAGCAGGCAGTAGAATAGTCAGTGTGGTGACTGCCGGGCTGGTTGCAACCAAAAGCTAATCCCCGCACCGAGTAAAATAAAACCACTACCCAAGAGCGTGGTGAAAGCGGGCGTCTCGGCAAAAAAACACCAGCCCAAGACTGCCGCAAACAAAATTTGCACGTAGCTCAAGCTTGTAGCGCGACTGGCTGAATCCCACTGCATCGCTTTGGTCAAAGCCACTTGGCCTAGCTGGGTGAAACAACCAATGCCCGCTAATATCAGCCACCCTTTTGTAGTTGGCCAAATGAAACCTTCTGCCCCCAATAACAAGGTGCCGGGAATACACACCAGAGGAAAATACAGCACAATCACACTGGGATGCTCTGTGGCGACCAACTTCCGTACCAGTGTGTAAGCAACACCGCTGCCCAAAGCGCCCCCTAACCCAGCTAGCAATGCCACCTGCGATAAACCCGCTGGCTCAGTGCTCCCCCAATAAGGAAACACCATGCAACCCAAGCCGACGAGGCTCAGCAGCACACAAAGGACCGTCGCAGCCGAGGGGCGCTCCAACAGAAAGATAAAGGCCAGCAAGGCGGTAAATACCGGATGCAAGTATTGCAACACGGTGGCTTGCGCGAGAGGCAAGTGCATCAAGGCATAAAACACGCCCATCAACGCTAAAAACCCCGACAATCCTCGGGCCAGTAATAAACCGCGCCGATGACCCAACGGATTGACCCCGACACGCCTCAAATCCCATAACGACAGCACAGCAGAGATCACCGCTCTCACAAAAATAATCTGCAGCAAGGGGATGGCCATTTCACCGGCTAACTTGACTAATGATCCCATCAGCGCAAACGCCAGGGCGCTGATCATCATGTAGCGAGGCCCCTGATACGTCATACTTGATTTGTCATGGTGGGAAGCTGTCTGTTTTCAGCGGCATCGCGTATCACTTTGAGATAGCGGATAAGTCTCTATCCATCGTGCTCATTTACGGCCTCTTCACTGACGCAGCACAGTGTTCTTTTCACACCCGCAGTGGCGATCTGATTGCAGATCACCTAGGGTGGCGCATTGACTATTGCAAGCGCGCTAGCGCGGCGCGGTACCGGCCGAAAAGTTTAAACGGATGACACGTCTATGACCCATCAAGACAAGCAAAACACCAACATTGACCATCTCATTATCGTCGTGCCAGATCTGCAAGCCGCTACCGATCAGTATTCTACCTTACTGGGGAGGTCGCCCAGCTGGCAGGGGACTCATCCCGACTACGGCACTGCCAATACGTTGTTCCAACTCGACAATATCTATCTCGAATTACTCGCCGTAAAAGGGAGTGGGCCGGCAGCCGATATCGTACAAACGCTATTGGACGAGCGCGGCTCTGGTTTGGGCGGACTCGTCTTTGGTACGCAAGACGCAACCGCTTTTATAGAGCGGGCGCGCTCGTTCGACCTTATGGCATCCGACCCGGTACCCGGACGGGGCATCGATGACAACACCGGAGTGCAGCGTCACTGGCGGAATATCTTTTGGGATACTGAGGCCGCGCGAGGCATCTTCTCGTTTTGTATCGAGCACAGCGAGACCTCCGCTTTGCCAATGTCAGCAGTATTGACTGAATCACCCGTTACTGCGGTCGATCACGTTGTCGTAAAAACGCACAGTGCAGACGCTGCCAAACGATTTTATGGTGAACAGCTCGGTGTTCGTTTAGCACTCGAGCAAGCGGTACCGGAATGGGGCGGGACGCAGCTTTTTTTCAGAGCAAGCTCTATGAGCATTGAAGTGATTGCCTCTGACAAAGCGCCCGATCATGACGAGATGTGGGGGCTCGCGCTCAAAACAGCCGATATTGACGCCACGCAAAAGCGGTTGCTGTCGGCGGGTGTCGATGTCACGGATGTCAAAACAGGCCGAAAATCTGGAACCCGAGTGTGCACTGTGAAATCGCATACGTTAGCGATTCCCACACTGCTTATTGAGCACCCTGTAGCCGACCAGTAAGTATTTCTAAGAGACAAAGCCAATTTCGGTTGGGCAACGGCAGCCATTCAGTCTACCAAACTGATCACCTTACTGAGGCCCAAAATAAGCACGAGCAGAATCACGCTCGCAGCCACACCATTGTGCAGACGTCGATTACGATACGGCGCAGGTAGCAGCGCGCTATTAGCAACAATCAACAAAATGCCCGCAATGAGCGGTAACAGCACCGCGTTGGTGGCTTGCGCGGCGATGATCAGCGCATCCGGCCGCGGGATCAGCAGTGCAAACGTCAGACCTGCGCCTAACACACTGAGCGCCACTACCTTAAACGGCCGACTCTGGGCGTCGGTTGACCACCCCATGACACCACAGACGGTCCAGCCCGCGGCCATCGGCGCCGCGATTGCCGATGTCAGTCCTGCCGCAAATAAACCACCACCGACCACCCACATGCCCACCCCAGGAAGACGATGATCAATTGCGATCATTAACCGGTCCAAAATGGGCCCCTCGCTCTCTCCCTGCAGCACCACGGTTGCCACCACCATGACGGCGATGGTCATGATGCCACCCAAAGTAATCGCCAGAGTAGCCTCGGTGCGTGCCTCCTGTAACGCTTGCGCCAATGGCACTCCCAACCATCGTCGCCGAGCTGCAGTGGCGTGCAGAAAGAGGTTATACGGCACCACAGTAGTGCCAATGAGCGCCAATACCAGTGTCAACGACCTCGAGGCATTAGAAGCCAAGATGAGCGCGTGGTGCATAGCAAATAGCTCAGGCAGGCAGAACACCGCGAGCCCAATAAAGAGGCAGGCCATCAACACGACCAAGATCACTAAGACACGTTCTAAAACACGATAACGGTCTAGCAAAATAAGGCTCGCCGACACTAGGCTGCTGGCGATGACCGCGAAAGCAAAGGGAACCGGTAATAACGCGCTCAGACCCAAACCGGCACCCGACAGGTTGCCAGATTGATAGGCCGCGTTGCCGACACCGATGGCGCACAACACTAATATAGCGAGCGCTCCGCTCCACCACTGACGCTCACCCAGCAACCGAATCAGCGAGGCTAAATCACGATTCGTCGCCAGGGCGCTTCGCACCGAAAGCTCCTGTAATACAAGCGTGGCCAACACCGAGAGTAAAATCGCCCACAGCAATGTCATGCCTGAACTCGCACCAGCGGCGGCGGCTGTTGCGATCGTGCCGGGGCCAATAAAGGCCGCCGCCACGATCGCACCGGGACCCAGCGTGATTTTCATTGATTGCCGCTTCTGATGGTCACTGCGTATTAATTATCCCCAGCGTGTTTGAATGATAGCCACCGTGTACCGATACTTTTTGTCTTCCTAACCGCCAGGGAATTACGCCTTAGCGCGAGACCCCAGGGGCGCTCTAGGGCTGCGCCGCTAGAATGCGCTCTGGCTGACCTGCGTCATGTACTCTCACAATCAATAACGACGCGCCATCCTCTGCGGTTTTACCGCTGTGTACCACCCCTCTTGGGATCATGCGCACCTCACCCTCCTGGCTCTGAATATCTGTTTGGTCTTTTTGCATTAATACAATGGACCCTGAGAGTACATAAAATATTTCAACGCCCGGGTGGGAATGCCAGGGCAGCTCCGTATTGGGGGGGATATCAACCTCGTTCACGATGACCTCCTGATCGGCCAACCCAATGAGGGATTCACGCAACAACGTGTCAGCGCTCGGACGCTCAGACGAGTGGGTCTCGCGGACCAAACCACTACTCAGCAATAGGCCCGCCGCAAACACCAAAAACCATCGTCGTAGTTGAATCGCCATCGATCACCCCCTCCGCCATCAGATTGCCAAACACTGAATGCCAGTCTATTCCTATGCGGTTCGTTCACATCATGCCCTGCTTTGGCACTATACGCTCTAGGCATGCCGCCAAGACGGCAGCTCAGACCACCCCTAATATCAACGTTTGAGCCAATTGGAAGACTCCCATAGGCCCCTCATTGGCAGACTACACTGCGTATAAGAGGCGCAGAATGACAGCTTAACCCGGACCCAGACCAGCATGTCTCTCACCCTGTCTTAGCTCTGTAGGGTTATCGCCTAGCTAAACTCCTGTACGCTATGATCTCTGAATATTGCATCCAATTGAAATTTCACCCTAACTTGCTGATTGGCTAAGGCACCACTATGACACCGCAAGAAATCAAAACACTACGTGACCTCATGGAGTATGAGGCACAGAGAACTGCCCCACCTGAGGGCTTTCCTCGGCTACCTGATATCCCTGCTGGGCGGTATACCGACCAGGCATTTTATGCGTTAGAGCAAGCTGAGATTTTTAAAAAATCATGGTTATTTGCAGCCCATCTCGATGAGCTTCCTGAACCCGGCTGCTTCATTAAGTGGGAGCAAGCCGGAGAGCCGGTCGTGATTGTGCATGCCGAGAACGGCGACGTGAACGCCTTTTATAATGTGTGCTCGCATCGCGGTGCACCGGTTGTCACGGATGATAAGGGCAAACGACTCAGGCTCACCTGCCAATATCATGGCTGGAGCTATTCGTTAAACGGCGAGTTACAAGCCATTAAAGACCCAGAAGACTTTGGTGATTTTGACTTGAGCTGTCGCAGCCTCTCGAGCATTCGCTGCGAGCGATTCGGCAAGTTCATCTTCGTGAATTTTGATCCTCAAGCTGTCAGTCTGCTCGATTGGCTAGGACCTATCGCCGATGAATGGCAAGAGTTCCAATTTGATCAGTGTCGCTTATCGGCTCGACACAGCTTTGACCTCGACTGTAACTGGAAGGTTGCAATGGAAGCGAATACTGAGGTTTATCATGTTCCCAATATTCACCCCACTACGGTCGCGCCACTGCTGGATCACCGACGCAACGTCAACACGTTATACCGCAATGGACATGGCCGCATGGTCGCCCCACCACCCCGTCTCAATGGGTCCGAGGACGCAGTATCAACACGCGATGTGGGCGCGCGGGCAGAAATCGCCACCGTCGGCGAAATCGCCCGCACCTGCATTCAGTCCTACGGCATTTTCCCTAATTGGGTATCACAGCTCACCGAATTTGTGCTCGGACCCCTGCTCTTCTGGCCGAATGGCGTCAATAAATGCCGCCTAGAGTGCTGGACGATTGCGCCGGATTGGGGCGACGGAGATGGCCCCGACTACTGGACCGTGAACCGTGGCGAGTCACTGTGTAAGATCTTGCTCGAGGACACAGAATTTGGCACTGAGATTCAAAAGTCGATGGAATCTCCGGGCTTTAAAGGCGTGCCATTAAGCTATCAGGAAGCCCGAATTTATCATTGGAACCAACAGGCCGATCGTATGATTGGGCTCGACAACATTCCGCCAGAACTCGCCGTTGAGCAGGTCATTCACGAGGACTGGGTCTACCCCAACGACCCTCGGCTGGCGCAGATAACGAAGTAATGGATCGTGGTAATAGCCTTGTCCAGCAAGCTAGGCATGGTTGCCTAACTGCCTGCTAAATACGGCGAGCGGCAATCACGGCTGCCGCAGAGCCGGCACCGACGATGGCAGACCACAGCCGCATTAGTTTCCCCCGGCTAGGCCCGGCGAGACACGCGGCCTCGTCGCGATGGCTGACTTCGTCTTCTTGGCATTGCAGCAGTAATTCCCTGAGCGACTCGTAACGCTCCTGCTCTGCAAGGCGGTCTATCTGCTGGCGGTAATGATGATCCACAAAGGTTTCCACTGCTTCTATGGTGGCAAAGACCGCATGCCTCCCAAAGACGGCCGGTAACGCCCCTGTGAGCCAGCCCATTAGCCACCATAACGGCAATAATTGAGTCCTCGCTGACGACGGTACCGTCTCCTCCATTAACCGCAGATGGTCACGCTCCGTCGCAATATGCCGTTCCGCAAAATCCCGAACAGCGTCATCCCGTGACACTGCCAAAATCCCCCGGTAGATCATCACGGCGCCATACTCACCCGCGTGATCTGATCGCAGCTCTGCCTGTAACCACCTGGGCATTTGAGAGAAAAGCGGGATAACTGAGGCAACATGCAGCGGAGCCTGCTCACTCGCCCTACTCGCCGCATCCGAAATCGCAGAGGGTTGCGAGCTTGCCAAACGCTCATTGTTGGATAGTGCTGAAGACATAGTGTTCGCGCTGGGGAAACGAAGATTAACGATAGCGTAAATGGGACCTCACTACAGGTAACTACCGCACGCCGCTAAGCTAGGATGGGGCCGCTGCGATGGACCTGCTATGAAACTCGAGGCTCGCAGGCGCGCCGCGCGTTCGCAGGGCACATCTCGCGCCGAAACTCCCCCAAGCAAGGGCGCCGTCAGCCTTACTCTGGAGATTCCTCGTTGATATAGAGAGATCGCTGCGGCGCTTGGAAAACGCGTTCCATCATCGGCTCAAAAAATGACAATGGAAAACACTCTGCCTCGGGATCAAACGCGGGAGCGTCATATTTTTCGATAAATTCAAGCGTCCGGGCGTAGTGAGGATGGTCTTGATACTGATCGCGCATATTGCGATCAAGACCCATGTAGTGAAAAAAGTAATACCCTTGGAAAATACCGTGATGCTTCACCATCCAGTAATTGGCTTCGCTCACATAGGGCTCGAGTAATACGGCCGCCACGTCTGCATGATTGGCGGGGCCCAGCGTATCGCCGATATCATGAAGCAACGCACACACCACATACTCTTCATCCTTGCCGTCTTGATGAGCCAATGTTGCGGTTTGCAAGCAATGGGTTAAGCGATCGACAGGGAAACCGCCAGAGTCGCCCTTCAGCAGCAACAGATGATCCTTTATACGATTGACCACCGTACTCCGGAACTCCGAAAATTCAGCGCCAATAATTTCCCAATCGCTTTGGGTCCCCTCTTTCATATGATGAAATTGGGCGCGCTGTGGCAGTGCCTCATTCATGGCCCTGACTCCTTATCAATTTGTTTCGAGAATACTGTGGCGGCTGTGATGCTGCAAGGAGTCGGTTAACATGGCCCCGATCCGGTTACCAGCCGGTAGTTGACTCTGGGGTGGCTGCGGTTTCGTAAATTGTTCATGGCTCGCGCTTCATTTGCCATAGTAAAGTAATGGGGCAGCATTTTTTTGGCTATCAAACAGCTCTAGCAGCGATGGCCGTAATGGTGGTGGCCGCGAAAACGCCACTCAGACAACAGATGAGCAGGATGTTTCATGCTCGATAGACCCATCAAGGATTGATGAAAGGATAGAAAAATGAAAAATCTTATTGTTACGCTCAGTCTACTCGCGACGCTGCTCACCATGGGCTGCGCTTCAACATCAGAAACGGTCCCAACCACCACACCGGATGGCCTTGAGCTCGTACGAAGCGAAAAACACAGTGCTGTGTATATCAAGCCCGAAGCCCAACTCGATATTTACAGTGAGTTCCCCATCGTGCCTTGCCAGGTGGCGTTTCGGAAAAATTGGCAGCGTGACTACAATTCGTCACACCGGAGCAGTGGCCAGCAGATCAAAGAGCGTGATATCGATCGCATCAAACGCGAGCTGGGCGAGGAGTGCACCACCTTCTTCACCGATGCACTCAGCGAGGAGCCCTCTTACAATTTAGTGGCAGAGTGGCAGGAAGGTCAGGACGTGTTACTGATTCGCCCCAACATCGTCAACCTCAACATTACCAGCCCAGATGTCAGCAGCCCTAGTATGACGCGCTCTTATTCAGCTTCAGCCGGTTCCATGACGTTGTACCTGGAGCTCATCGATGCTGAAACTTCTGAAGTGCTCGTGCGCGCTTACGACAGCAAGGCCGATCCCGATTCTTTCGTCAATTATGCGAATAAAATCACCAATCGGCAGGCAGCGGATCGCATGCTCAAGAATTGGGCAACCCGGCTTCGCGAACCGATGGATGCGGTAATGAGGCCATCTGCCTCTGAGGCATGAAGTACAAGTTAAGAGTACTGCTGGGTGCACTTGTCGTGGCAATTGCCCTCATTTGGGCCTTGCCACACTGGGCGCCGGCCCAAGCAGTACACTGGGTGGCGCCCAATAACTCGGGTCTAACTGGGGTATTTGCTCCCAATCAGTCACTGTCGGCGTTATCACTCATACCGGTTGGTGCGGCGCCCGAGCATGTGGCCTGCGACAGCAGTCAGACCCTCTTTACCAGCCTCGATGGCGGACAAGTGCTGTTTCGACGAGCTGGCGATGGCAACTGGAGCCCGCTCGGTAACACGGGGGGGCGCCCTCTTGGCCTAAGAAGTGACGGCAACGGTGGGCTATTCATTGCTGACGCCATCAAGGGCCTGTTACGCATGGACGCAACCGGGCAGGTCACCACGATTGCTGACTCCATAGACGGTCAGGCGCTGAAATTTGTTGATGACCTCGATATCGATGACCGAGGCCGTATCTACTTCTCTGATGCCTCCCAGCGCTTCGACTACTCACAGGTCGCGCTTGATTTCTTTGAGGGGAGCCAAACCGGTCGGCTACTGCGTTTTGATCCAGCCACTCAAGTGGTTGAGACCATGATCAGCGATCTATTTTTTGCCAACGGCGTGACCCTCGGGCCCAACGATGACTACGTGCTGGTCAATGAGACGGGGTTGGGGCGAGTCCATCGACTCTGGCTGAAGGGAGAGCGTGCCGGGCAACAAGACCTGTTCATCGATGAACTCCCCGGCACACCTGACAACATTCGCTTCGATGGCGTCGATACGTTTTGGATTGCAATGCCTTCACTGAGAGCCAGCCTAGATGACATTGCGCCGTGGCCCAGGTTACGTGCGCTGTTGTCTTTCTTACCGATTCACCTGCTTGAGGCGGCTGCCGAGCCGGCCAGCTTTATTATCGGTGTCAATCTCCAAGGCGAGGTCACCCACAACCTGCAGGACCAAGGACATGCCTTCCATTACATTACCGGCGTGACGCCTTGCGGCGACACGCTGTACCTCGGTAGCCTGCGTACCGATGCTATTGGTGTATTACCCATCCCCTAACACGGTGTTGCTCATGCAAAACAAAAGCCAAATCGAATTCTGGAATGGTGATACCGGTCGCAATTGGGTTGCTTATGACACGCTGATGGAAGCAATGCTCCAGCCCATTGGCGAGGCCGTGTTGGACGCATTCCGTTTCGAACCTCAAGCGCGTGCGTTGGACATTGGCTGTGGCTGCGGCCACCCCACACTGAGCCTAGCGACTCGAATCGGCCCTGGCGGATCCGTTACTGGCGTCGATATTTCCGCCCCGATGCTGTCGGTAGCGCGTGAGCTCACTGCAACGAATGAACACAAGGGAGCGAGTATCAATTTTTTTGAGGTCGATGCACAGGTTTATCCGTTCGAGCCCGAGAGTTTCGAACACGTGTTCTCCCGTTTTGGTGTGATGTTTTTCGAAGATCCTGTCACCGCGTTTCGTAATATTCATCACGCCCTAACCGCTTCAGGCACACTGGCCTTTTGCTGCTGGCAATCACGAACAGTGAACCCCTTTATGACGGTGCCCGCACAAGCGGCACTCGAATTACTACCGCCCCCTCCCGAAATGCCGCCACGCGCGCCGGGACCCTTTGCTTTTGCAGAGCCTGACTATATTCACTCCATTTTATCCCGGTCGGGATTCAGCGATATCAGCATCACGCCCCTGAGTCATGATTTGGTGTTTGGCGCTGGATTACCCCTCAGTGAGATCGTGGAGCATCTCGTCAAGATCGGCCCCATTGCTCAGATGGTGCGTGAGGCGCCGGACGCGCTGCAACAACCGGTTCGCGAGCGCGTTGCCACCGCCCTCACACCGTTTTTTACCGAGAACGGCGGCATCAATCTGGAAGGTCAATTCTGGCAAGTCACGGCTGACGCCTAGGCCATTGCCGGCTATGACACATTACTGTGCCAATCGCCGCTCGCTATGATAGCGCTGAGAATCCTCGACTAAGCTGGTCGGTCGCTAAAGTCTCTTTTCAGGTCGCCAGAGAGCTCACTCCCTCGCGACTCATGGCATAATGTGTGCCGGTTTATGGAGCGGCCTACACTTCGCGCTGTTCATCCCACTCGTTTTTGGCTTATAGGATCTCCACATGGATACGCACTCTCTCTTTTCGCTGACAGGCAGAACGGCTTTGGTCACCGGTGGTTCTCGCGGTATCGGCAAGATGATTGCCACTGGATTCATTGCTCAAGGTGCCAAGGTTTATATCTCCAGTCGCAAAGCAGATGTCTGCGAGGCGGTCGCGGCTGAATTGGGCCCAAACTGTATTGCGGTGCCAGAGGACATCTCGACCGTAGAGGGTTGTAAAGCGCTTGCCGCCACCATGGCAGACAAAGAGGATGCAATCGATATTCTGGTCAACAACGCCGGTGCGGCGTGGGGCGAGGCGTTTGAAACTTTCCCCGAGTCGGCATGGGATAAAGTGATGGATCTCAACGTGAAATCCATTTTCTTCCTGACTCAGGCCTTGCACGGCTTACTCAAAGCCGGCGCCTCTGCCGAGCAGCCAGCCAAAGTCATCAATATCGCCTCCATCGATGGCTTGCGGCTCAACACCTGGGAAACTTACAGTTATCAAACCTCTAAAGCGGCAGTGATTCAGCTTACGCGACGTCTTGCTGCGCGTCTGGTCAAGGATGGCATTTTAGTGACCGGCATTGCCCCCGGGGCTTTTGCATCCGACATGAATAAGGCGGCGCGAGACCTTGGTGACACAGTCGGCAAACACGTGCCCTCAGGTCGCATTGGCAACGACGAGGACATGGCGGGTGTTGCGATTTATTTGGCTGCACGGTCCGGCAACTACGTAGTGGGCGAAACCATCGCCGTTGATGGCGGCATCGTGCACGCGTATCTCACCGATGCCTGGGAAGTAGACCCCTCAGGGCACTGATCCATCTCAACGTGCTGCAGTAAAAAGGCGGGCAAAGTGCCCGCCTTTTTGTACTGCTTGTTTGTGCTGTTTGGTTTTGGCTTATCCCACCACTTCAACACGAGTGCTTCGTCGGTTAACCCATGCAACGCCCAAGCTTATTCGTACAGGGATTCCATCATCTGATCGATCGTAAAGGTGGCCGGTCGTTGTCTGGGCGGATACACCTTAAGAGACGCCATAAAGCCTTGTAGTGCAACCCTTGCAATCCCGATCCGGGGTAGCGCAACCCGCACCCACCAGTCGTTGTAGGTGTTTGAGTTTTGATCGGCGCGCTCGAAAGGATCACGACGCAGATGAAATACCTTTGGAATTCTGAGGGTATCAAACTGTTCTCGCCAGACATCAAATTCCTTGGCCCGCTGCTCAGCAAAAACCACCTTCCAATCACCCACCCGCATAGCGGTGAGCAGCCCGTCATCGCTCCAATAATAAAAGGTGTCACGTGGGCCGTTATCAACCTCGCCGGTGAGATACGGCAAAAAATCGTAGCCATCGAGATGATTGTGATAATCACGACCATTGATGGTGACACCCGCTTTCAACTCATCCGTAATCGTGGGCCGGCCCACCGCTGACAGTAACGTCGGCACCCAATCTTCATGCGACATGATGTCATTAAAAATCGTGCCCGATGCAATCTTGTTCGGCCAGCGGATCATTGCGGGCACGCGGAATCCGCCCTCCCAGTTGGTATTTTTTTCGCTTCGGAAGGGGGTGATAGCGGCGTCCGGCCACGTATTAAAGTGGGGACCATTATCGGTGCTATACAGCACAATGGTGTTATCGGCTATGCCCAGTTCATCAAGCTGATCCAGCATCCGCCCCACCAGATTGTCATGTCCCACCATGGCATCGTTATAAAAGCCCTGCCCCGATAGACCGATCTCTTCCTCCGGTGTATGAGTAAAGAAGTGCATCCGTGTCGAGTTAAGCCAAACAAAAAACGGCTTATCATCGGCCGCTGCCCGATTAATAAATTGCTGCGCGCCCTCTAAAAACTCAAGATCCACTGTTTCCATTCGCTTCCGGTTTAACGACCCGGTATCCGTGACCCGCCCATCCGCAAAGCTATGCACCACACCTCGCGGGCCAAACATTTTTTTGAACGCAGGGCTCTTAGGATAATCAGGATCCTCAGGCTCTTCCTCTGCGTTTAGGTGATAGAGATTGCCAAAAAACTCATCAAAGCCATGTTCTGTTGGCAAGAACTCATCGCGATCACCCAGATGGTTTTTACCAAACTGTCCGGTGGCATAGCCTTGCTCCTTGAGTAGGCTCGCGAGGGTGACATCTTCCGGTTGAATGCCCATATCTGAACCAGGAATGCCTACCTTTGTCAGCCCCGTGCGGATAGGCGACTGACCGGTAATAAAGGCAGAGCGCCCGGCGGTACAGCTTTGCTGACCGTAGTAGTCAGTGAACTTAGCCCCTTCATTAGCAATTCGGTCAATGTTGGGGGTCTGATACCCCATCATCCCCATATTGTTAGTGGAGAGATTCCAAAAACCAATATCGTCACCCCAAATCACCAAGATATTGGGCTGATCCACCGCCGATGCCCATGGTGTCAGGAGATAACAACACCCAGCTGTAATCAGAGTTCGTAACCAGCGCATAGCCTGCCCCTTTTGTTTTTGTTTTGTCGATCGTTAGGGGTCGGAGGGTACCGTAATCCCGTCCATTATTCGATCCAGATTCGCGCCAGACAATCCAACCAGAATCCCCTTATAGTGTCGTCTGTTGTGAGGAAAACATATGCAGCCGGTCACATTCAATGGTCAGTCGATCAGACCCGGAAAAGTTGTTTGCATTGGCAAGAACTACGCCGCCCATATTGCAGAGATGGCGTCTGTGCCCGCTGACGACATGGTGGTTTTTATGAAACCTGCCACCGCTATTGGAGAAACGCTGATTTCAGTGATGAACGAGCCTCTGCACTACGAGGGAGAAATTTGTCTCATGATACTCGATGGCCAGGTTGGCGCTGTTGGTTTTGGCTTGGACCTGACCAAACGCGCGACGCAGGCCAAACTCAAAGCGGCTGGACTCCCTTGGGAGCGCAGTAAAGCTTTTACCGGATCGGCGCTCTTCAGCGACTTTGTGCCCGCACCTAAATCACTAGATCAGCTGGGCATCGAACTGCTTGTCGACGGCAGTTTGCGCCAAAAGGGAGACGTCAGTCTCATGCTCTACCCCCCCCTTATTATTCTGCAGGAACTGGCTCAATTTTGTCAGCTGGAGGACTACGATATCGTCATGACAGGAACACCAGCCGGTGTCGGTATGGTGCAGGCTGGGGAGTGTTTTCAAGGCCGAATACTCGACGGTGATCAAGAGCTGGTCTGCGCAGAATGGACCGCTGCGTAGCGACTGTTTAATCGCCGCCCGAGCCCATACGCCCGGCTGTCAGATCGCTGACCTTTTCGAGCTCGGCGATTGTCATGTGCTGGGTTTTTCAGTACGGTCTATAAAACCAGTGAGCGAGGCCCATGCAAGCGATTCTCAAGCTGGATGTATCAGGCCAACCAAGAGGGTGGCTAACACTCAACGAAGCGATCACCGCCTACGCTCGTGGCGGTGTGCTTTATGGTATTGGTGAATCATTACCCCCCGTCTTTGGCGGCATTCAGCGACTGACGGGCTGCCGATCTGAAATCGTGCTGCAACCCATTATTGCCCTAGAAGGCAGGGTCTTGAATTATTTCACGCCACCACTGTGTAACCGCACCCTGTTCCGCCGTGATGATCACCGATGTCTGTATTGCGGCAGCCAGTTTCGGCGCAGTGAATTGACTCGCGATCATGTCATACCGATCTCGCGTGGCGGCACCAATAAATGGGAAAACGTGGTCGCTGCCTGCAAACGCTGTAACTGGCTTAAGGACTGCCAAACCCCCGAAGAGGCGTCGATGCCGCTGTTAGCGGTGCCGTTTAAACCCAACACTTACGAATGGCACTACCTGGCTAAAGAGCGGGTGCTGACCGATCAGATGGCGTACCTGTCTCAGCAATTTAAAGCCAAACGGGACTGGGCCAACTGAAGTGTCAGAGCAAACAAAATAGGACATCGGAAGGATCAGTGCCGTCTGAGCACATTCTGGATGAACGTAGACTGAAAAGAGATTAGGAAAGGCAAACTGCCCATCGTATAAAGTAAACTACGTCGCCAACATCGAAACTCACTGCCGCGCAAGGAGCCGCATCCTATTGTGTCCTCAACTATTATTACGCTGATTGGTATGCCCGGCTGTGGGAAAAGCACGGTGGGGAAAGTATTAGCGAAGCAGCTGGGCCTTGATCTACTGGATACAGATAATCTGATAGAGGCGCAGGAGAATCTGACCCTGCAACAAATTGTAGATGCTCGCGGGAATACCGCTTTTCGTGCCATCGAAGAACAAGTTTTGACCGCCATGCCATTATCCCCATCAGTCATTTCAACGGGGGGTTCTGTCGTCTATAGCGAGAAGATTATGGCGCGGCTGGCAGCAAATTCACTCGTCATTTACCTACGGGCACGCTTAGAAACCATTGAGTATCGGGTTTCGCTTGCCCCTCAGCGAGGCATTGCATCAGAGGGCCAGCAAACACTGAGTGACCTCTATGCAGAGCGCGTGCCGTTATATGAACACTATGGCGAAGTGATCATCGACTCTGACGACGAAACGCCAGAATCCATTGCTGACACGCTGGCGAAGACCGTCGCAAAAACCATCAAATAAAGCCGACATTCTGCTTAAAAAGGCGTCAAGCCTTAGCGCCATTAGTTATTTAGGCTACCTTGTGTCAGACCAAAAAAATGCTTGTGGCGATGGCATTACTGCGTTGTGATGACACCCATCAGCCCAAGGCTGACCTTTTGTTCAAGATCATCGGGGGGTGATTTATGGGTGAGAGAGAAACAACCGTCATAACCGAAGAGCCGTCGGATGAGTTTTTCGAACAGGCCCTTGACGATCTGAATGACGACGAGCTGAGTTCCTTCGTTTTAACCGATACCGCCACCGAAAAAGCGCTCAAAGCTGCCAAACGGCGGCAGGCAGAAAAGCGCCTTGAAATACTGCGATTACGGGAAGAACTGGGCGACTATGATCTCGATTACGATCTTGACTAGGTTCTTGATTAAGTTCTCGATCAAGATCTGGAGCGGACGCTAGAGCAGTGTGCCACTCAAGCTAGGGCCACTGCCTAGCCAAAGGGGCTGAACCTGACTCACACATCGGGTTGACTACTATCAGGGTCATCGCGAATCTCTTGTTGCCACTCGAAGACGTTGAGCTCGATAAACACGAAGGCAAACAGCCACAGCGCGGCGTCCCAAAAATCAAGGAAATTGCCCTTAAAGCCCCAAAATATGGCGGCCGCGATAAGCGTCGCATAAAGCGCGAGCTTGATGCTATTCCAGATACGCACTACGAACCGAGCCATCTCATCCCATCGGGTCAGCACTCTCACATCAATTTCTAACAGCACCACCACGAGGATCCATGCACCGGCATTGACCACATCAACCAGCGCTAAGCGCTGGGCGGCAAGCAAGCCAGAGGGAGCGGCGATCACATGTTCCAACCCCGACACCACTCTCGCATCAGATCCCCACTGCGCACAATTGTCGACTGTCAGCGGGATAAATTCGTCAAGCTTGAGCATCACCACCCAATTATCCGAGACAAGACTGCAAGCGGTTTCCGTGACCGGCATGCTCGATAGCAGGGTTGTCCACTCAGCGATGTAACCCAAAAAAGCCAAACAGATCGCCAGCGTGCACAACATTCGCACAGCGTGAATCACAAATCGGAGCAAACCCTTCAAACGATGGTCGGGTATCACTGCTGTCTCGGCCTCAAACAGCAGTAACAAAATCACCCAGGCAAGGGTGTCCAGCGTCGCTGAAAATAGCTGAATGCCCATCACCGCGGTGTCATCCGCCTCGAGCGCAAATTCTGCGCTGGCGAGTTCCTCGGCGAGAAAAAACCAAATATTGAGCGTCAGCATCGCGTAAATAAAATACTTCGCCCAGCGATAGAGTTGATAAGACAACACAGACTCACTCATACGTCATCGCACACTTAACGCTTTGGTTCATGTGCAGCAGGATCACACTTGGAGCAATAGGTGTTCTCGCTCCCAAGAGCTGATCACCCGATTAAATTCCTCAAACTCATCCAGTTTCACGGCGGCATAGGCGCGCATAAACAGCTCACCAATCATTGCCTGTAACTCTGGGGTATCGTTTAACTTACGCACACCTTCCTCCAATGTCCGGGCCACGCCAACACTGTCTTCATTGGCGGTGCCTTGGTGTGGTGCCGTTGGCTGCAAATGCTGACGCATTCCTAATAATCCGCTGGCAAGCGACGCCGTGATCGCCAAATACGGGTTCGCATCGACGCCGGGAAAGCGATTTTCAATGCGCAAGTTAGCGGCATCAGAATTGGGCACTCGAAATGCCGTAGTGCGATTATCGAACCCCCAACTCAAGTTGATCGGCGCCGAAATATCCGGCGCCAAACGACGATATGAGTTCACGTTGGGCGCGTAAAAACTAATGAGCTCTGGGGTGTAACGTTGCAACCCAGCCATATACTCCATCATCGCCTGACTTGGTTTCCCGTCCGGCGTCGTAAAGATATTTTTGCCAGTTTCGAGGTCGAGCACGCTCTGATGAAGATGCAATGCCGACCCGGGCTCGCGCTGCATGGGCTTGGCCATAAAGGTGGCGTACATGCCGTAGCGTTGGGCGGTCTCACGCACCGTGCGCTTGAAGACAAAAACCTGATCGGCCATTGCCAAGGGATCACCATGATTAAAGTTGATCTCGAGCTGTGCGGCACCGTTTTCATGAATCAAGGTATCAACATCGAGTTTTTGTTGATCGGCAAAGTCGTACATGTCTTCGACGAAGTCTTCAAATTCAGCCACAGCATCAATACTGTAAGAGAGTCTTGCCACCTCTCGTCTACCTGAACGTCCCTTGGGCGGAATCAACTCATAATCAGGATCCGTGTTTTTGCGGACCAGAAAAAACTCCACTTCAGGTGCCACCACCGGCTTTAACCCAGCTTCTTCATAGAGACCGAGCACATAGCGCAGTACATTTCTGGTGGATAAGGGATGTGGCTCACCGTCGGTTTTGTAACAGTCGGCAATCACCTGCGCGGTAGGTTCGCGACCCCAAGGCACCATACGCAGCGTGCTCGCATCGGGACGCAGCAACATATCGGTATCGGTCGGCTCAACAAAATCCCAGTGGTCGTCGGTGTACTCGCCCGTGACCGTTTGCACCATAATCGATTCGGGTAACTTAATTTCTCGGTTAGCAATAAACTGATGCGCAGGAATAAATTTTCCGCGCGCGTTACCGGTCATGTCCGGTACGAGGCATTCCACCTCAGAAATATTATGCTCTTTGATCCATGCTTCAATCGTGGCCATGTCAGCAGGGGGCACTTGTGAGGCATCAAAATTACCGTCCGGAGCGTAAGCCCCAGCACTACTGGAATCGATCTCGTCGGTCGGTTGACTCATAAAACCCCGCGGGCAATAAAACACGAGGCATAGTATCTGATGGCGCCATCACGCCAGCAAGCGGCATAATGCCATCCATGATCCGTAAATTGACACCCTCACGCCCAGCTGAATACCCCACCAGTTGGTACGCTCATTCGGCCCCCTTGCTGCCGCCCTATTCTGCACTTGAAGGCGAGATTGAAACCGACGTCTGCGTAATTGGCGGCGGTTACACCGGGCTATCGACGGCCCTGCACCTGCGAGAGCGCGGGTATGACGTGGTGCTATTGGAAGCCGAACGGATCGGATGGGGCGCCTCAGGACGCAATGGCGGTCATGTAGGAACCGGTCAACGTGTCGATCAGGCGCGTATCGAGGAGTGGGTTGGACTCGACACCGCCAAAGCCCTGTGGCAGTTGAGTCTCGACGCAGTCGAGCGGGTGTGCGGGCTAATTGATCAGCATGATATCGACTGCGAGCTCGGGGTTGGCAATCTGCATCTCGCAGCTAAACCCAGTCATGCTCAGGACTTACAAGCAGAAAAAGCACATCTCGAAACGGTCTATGGCTATGAAGGGTTGACCTATTTATCGCCAGAGCAGACATCGGCGCTGACCAGCGCTAGGGGGTTTCATGGCGCCCTGCTCGATACGGGCTGTCGGCACCTGCACCCTTTAAAGTACGCGCTGGGGTTAGCGCGTGCAGCCACCAAAATAGGGGTCAAGATCTACGAGGGTACCCGTGGTCGACCGCTTGCCGACGGTCGCTCAGGCATAGTCAAAACAGATCGAGGCTGTGTCCGTGCCAAACAGGTGGTGCTGGGCTGCAATGCCTACCTCGGTGACATCGCACCGCGCCTCGCTGGGAACATCATGCCGATTAATAATTTTGTGATCGCGACTGAACCATTACCCGCTGAACTGCTGTCACGCATCAACCGCGATAATGTGTCCATGTCCGATACGCTGTTTGTGATCAACTACTGGAAGCTGTCAGCTGACGGGCGTTTATTATTTGGTGGCGGTGAAAATTATTCGAGTCGATTCCCCGCCGATATCAAATCATTTGTTCGTCCCCATATGCTCAAAATTTATCCGGAACTCCACGATGTCAAAATTGATTATGGTTGGGGGGGTGCAGTGGGCATTACGCTGAACCGTCTGCCTGATTTCGGCCGGGTCGGAGAACACTTGTGGTATGCCCAAGGCTTTTCCGGTCACGGTGTCCCGACGGCGACCATGGCAGGATCTCTATTGGCGGAGGCGATTGATGGCGATACGTCGCGATTTGACTTGATGACAGCAGTCCCCACTCGCCGCTTTCCGGGTGGCACGCTGCTGCGTTGGCCAGGATTGGTTGCCGGGATGCTCTTCTACAGTTTGGCAGATAAGTTAGGGCGCTGACCGCAACGTCTTCTGTCCGGCCGACTTTTACCCCCGCAATTGTCGACCCTGCGAATAGTGGGAGCTAGCTTTACACGCTATTATTAGTAACGATACAGGGTAAATGCCTTGCTACCGAGCGCACCGCGCTAAGCTGCTAATTGAAAAGGAAATTCACATGCTGACTTTATTGCGAACACTCATTGGGCTTGTCGGGTTGGGCGCACTGATCATAGGTGCGATGTGGTGGTATCAACCTGAAACGGCAGCCGGCCTTCTCGGCGCCAGCCTGCTCGACGGTACAGGCAGAAGCGCACAAATCGGCGATTCCGGCGCTTTTTTTATCGGTGTTGGGACGCTTCTACTTTGGGGCGCTGTCAGGCAACGTTCAGTTTTTATCCTAATAGGGGGGTGCTTAGTTGGCCTGGTCGCACCGGGGCGCATCCTCTCTGCAACACTTCATGGCGGTGCCGTCACCACACCTGAAGTGGTCGTCGAATGCGTTATCTTTTTATTAGCGCTGATGACATGGTTCACTATCAAACGGCAGGCTATCGAGCGTGGTCAGTCGGCCCGCCATTAATCGCTGCTCCGCTGACACCTTGGATGCTTATTATTCATGTTGCTGACTAAACTGACAGCCCTTTTTTCGGGAACCAAAGCGACCAGTGACGAGACGCCGCTGCGCGCCTTAGAGCTCTCTTGTGCGGCGCTCATGTTCGAGGTGGCACGATCTGATTTCACTATCGACGAGACAGAGCGCGAGTCGATCCGCTTGCTGCTCACAGAGAATTTTGCGCTCAGTGACGAAGACGTTGCCACCGTCACAGAGGAGGCCGCTGATAACGTAGACGCGGCAACCTGCCTGTTCGAGTTCACCCGGACGATTAATGAAGTCGCTACCGTTGAGCAAAAGCGACAGCTCCTGACCATGATGTGGCGTGTCGCGCTCGCGGATGACGCACTGAGTCGCTACGAAGAGCACGTGATACGCAAAGTCGCCGATCTACTGTACCTGCCCCACAACGATTTTATGCTGGCCAAGCAGCTCGCACGTTAAACCCTGTCGCAATAGGCGGCGTAGCCATCCGATTGCTAGCGGCTCCCGCCTCGCGCGCTCACAAAGCACCCCAAGACAATAAGGCCTGTTCCCAATAGCGTGCGTGCGGTGACCGCCTCAGCAAAGAAAAACCAACCTAAAATCGCCGCCCAGATGAAAGCCGTGTATTCAATACTCACCAATCGCTGCGCTTCTGCCTGGCGATAAGCCGCCGCCATCAACATCAGCGAGCCGATGGCTAGTGCCGCCGCTAATGCAGCGCCACCCCATTGGATCGCATTGACCGGTAATGACGCTGCAAACGGTGCCGCCAATAATAAAATCACAAAGACGATGATGTTTTGATAAAACGCAATTTCTAAGGGTTTCGCGATTAAGGCCTGCATCCGCTGTAAAATAAGATTAAAGGCGTACATCACTGCGGATAAGAGTACCGCGCCCATGCCAAGCAAATCACCCTCGGGACCAACCGATAAGACCTCGCCACCGACGACGACGATCACGCCACCAAACCCTAATGCCGCGGCAAGCTTGGCATTAGCACCAATCCGCTCGCCCAATAACGGGACGGCGAGAAAGAGCGTGATAATGGGGGCAATAAAAGACAATCCAATCGCTTGCGCCAAAGGAATGCGTGTCAAGCCATAGAAGAATAAATACGCCATGACCGCCGTCAATGTGGCGCGAATGATGTGGATTTTCAGTACGCGACCAGAGGCCGCTATCGGCCTAGTCGGCAGGTAAAGCAGAGACACGCAGATTGCGCCCATCAACATCCGCCAAAACATCGCGTTGTAAGTTCCCATAGCGAGAGCCTGCCCTTTCATCACTGCATCCATCATCGAAAACAACATGATGCCCAGTGTGGCGATCAGTAATGGCGCCTCAGCGATCTTGTTCATACCTGCGGCCCCTCCCCTCAATCACATTGCCATGGCGAACCTGGAACATCAGGCCGTGCCGCAATCGTGTAAGACTTACGTTTTGAGTGGCCGTTTAGCCCAATCAAAACACGACAATGGTGAAGATGAACTGCCAGTTTCAGCCTGCGATAACAGGAAACTGTCACAGGAGGACGGGTTGTTTTGAGGCAGGGGCGTGGGTTAGACCGAGCATTGACGCCCATCCATAACCGCTTTTACCCCTGATGGCTCGACTGCTATCGGCCTGCAATGACCTAGCAGCGAGGTACCACAGCGAGGAAGTGTCTGACACTCAACGGGGTTTGATGGATCGCCGCCAGCTGTTTCTAAAACTCAAATAAACGACGACGCCGTCGCCGCCGCGAGGGTAATATCAATCTTGAAAAAAACTGGTTTTCTTATCGCCAGTCTCGGTGTAGACCGATTCGCCTCGCTCAATGAGATAGGCTTGATTTGTGCTGCTGACCATCCCCACACCCCGCAGCAGACTTGCCATCCGATCGTAGTAAGGGTGCTCAAAGTGCGCAGCCAAACACTCACTGCTTTCCCAGAGCTCATACACCTGTATTCGCGTCGGTTCAGCGGGATCTGGGGCAAAGCAATAGTCGAAGCACCCCGGCTCCTCGAGCCGAGTCAGCCGTTGCACATCAGCCGTCAGCGCAACGGCCTCATCACGCTTTGCTTGGGTCGCAAATTCTAGGGCTGCAACAATAATAATCACGTCACCATTACCTCTCGTTTCATTGTCCAACCGCCGCTATGTATGCATTCACCTTCAACGAATCGGAAATCCCTGAACCAATACTTCTCATTCAAGTAGCGGCGATACCCAGCCCGCTCAGCAGTGCAGTAAGACCCATCAAATAGAGACCGGGCAGTTTAATCAGGGCCGAATGCCCCATTAGGCTCAATACTAAAAACAAACACGCGCCCGCCGCATTAGCCCAAATCAGTGGCACGGCCATCAACGCGAGGTGAGGCTGCCAAGCGACCACCACAAACGTGATGGCGCTCACCAGTAAAAAAACGGTAAACATTTGCCAGGACACCAAGCTGAGTGACTGCGTTAGCGGGACTAACTGACTCTCCCGGATGTTTTTCATATAAAGCCGGCCACCGACATATCCGTGAAAGATAGCGCCAACCATCGCAATGGCTGCGGCAACCATCAGCAGGGTAAATTGCATTCTTATTCCCCTTCTACGTGATAACAAAAATCAAACGGCAAATAACTAATCAATGAGGGTTGAGCGTATCGGCTACTTACGGCGACTGCAATTGGGCTATTGCTATTGCCAAGGTATCAAGCGGGCTTGCCCCCCTTGCCACCGCAATAACCCCCCCACCATTAACCAGACTGTAAGCAGATAGGGTGTATCAGAAATCAAATCCAGGGCCCAAGCTCGCTCGTGTCCTAGACCCTTGGCGATTTGCTCAGGGGCAAGGTCGAGGCCGTACGAAAGCGACATCATCAGCGGAATGAACTTCATCACCGCCATGATGAGTAAAATAAAATGTGCCCACGCAATAAGCGAAGCCCAAAAGCCGTGACTGCGGCGCGCGGCAACGTTCATTGATGGTGGAATACCAGCACTTGGTTATTAGCGGGCATGGCGATCGTTTTAGCACACTCAAAACCTGCCTCGCGAGCCACATCCGTCACCGCTTCCTGATCCCTGATACCCCAACTGGCATTTTCCCCGCGTAAGTCAACGTCAAATGCCTCGTTAGAGACCGACGTATGTTGACCTTGCTGTTTGAAGGGCCCATAGATGAGGACAACGCCCTCGTCCCCTAAAATCCGCTTGGCGCCAGCGAATAAAGCATGGCAACAAGCCCACGGCGCAATATGCAGCATATTAATATTGACGATTGCGGACACGCTTTCAGGTAAGGTTTGCTGCTCGACCGCCCACACGGTGTCCAGTACATCGAGATACTGCGTTGCTAACAAACCCCCACAATCTACCTCAGCACACCACGCGGCTATAGACGCCAAATTAGCGGCACCGACATCGGTGGGTAGCCACAGCCTAGGAGCGAGCTGAGGGGCAAAATAAGCAGCGTGCTGTCCTGATCCTGCCGCAATTTCTAATACGACACCTTGCTCAGGCAGCTGCGATTGCAGCACCGCTAACAGCGGCGCTCTGTTGCGCTCAGCGGCGGGGGCATACCGCTTGGTCACCCGATGCCTCGCGAGAGATCACTCTTTTTGATAGGACGCTTTACCGCTGCGTCGACGCGCCACGCTGAACACAGCGATCTCGCTACAGGGATACTCGGTGGCAGCGCCATGAAACGCCTTGCTTTACTCTGCACCGGAGAGAAAAACAAATACGGTAGGGATCACCAATACCAATGCACCGATGACCAGCAGCAGTACTTCTGTTCTGCCCCGCCATTTGGAGGGCTGCGTTAAAGGCTCATTAGATTGATCGTCATTCATACTCGCTCAGCGATTGAAACCCACGGTTATCATGAATTGGTTAGGCGTTATCGGCAAGGCCAACGACGAGAGGACAGCTAAGATTGACGCCGCAGGCAGCAGGTCGCGGCTACACACGCAAAAGCGCCCTGCGCCACACATAACGCGGAGGTGTCGCCGCTGCGCTCTGCGCCGGGTCTGTTCACAGCCGTCTTGAGGCATGACGCGGCGATCTCCTGTTGCGCCTGACTGAAGGCTGCAACCGCTCTGTCTAAATCGTCTTTGGTATGCCCGGCTGATATTTGTACGCGAATCCGGGCTTTTCCCTTGGGTACCACCGGATAAAAGAAGCCCACGGCGTAAATACCCAGCTCAAGCAACCGCTCAGACATGCGCTGTGCCACCACCGCATCGCCAAGCATAACTGGCACGATAGGGTGATCACCTGCGGGCACCGAAAAGCCATGTGCCTGCATCTGCTCGCGAAAATACTGTGTATTGCTATGAAGGGTATCGCGCAATACGGTCGAGCCCTCTAGCATATCGAGCACCTTCAGTGACGCGGCGCAAATTGCCGGCGCCAAGGTATTAGAGAACAAGTACGGCCTCGAGCGCTGCCGCAAAATATCAATGATTTCTTGGCGACCGGCAGTAAAGCCACCCGAACCACCACCGAGGGCCTTCCCAAAGGTTCCAGTGATGATGTCGACGCGACTCATCACACCGCAGTGCTCATGCACGCCCCGCCCCGTCACGCCCATGAAACCCGTCGCGTGGCAATCATCATGGTGAACCATCGCCCCATACTGATCGGCCAGATCACAAATCGCATCTAACTGCGCCACCGTCCCGTCCATCGAGAAGACACCATCAGTGGTAATCAAAATGCGTCGAGCCCCGGCGGCTCGCGCCGCCTTGAGATTACCCTCCAGATCCGCCATATCATTGTTCTTGTAACGATACCGGGACGCCTTACAAAGGCGCACTCCGTCGATGATCGAGGCATGGTTCAGCTCGTCAGAAATGACCGCATCCTCAGCACCCAGAATGGTTTCAAACAATCCCGTATTGGCATCGAAGCAAGCAGCATAGAGAATCGTATCCTCCATACCGACAAAGGCACTCACTCGTTGCTCTAGGGTTTTATGAATGCCTTGGGTACCGCAAATAAAGCGCACAGAGGCTGCACCAAATCCCCACTGCGCCAAGCTATCGCTCGCCGCCCGCATAACCTCAGCGTTATTCGCCAGCCCGAGATAATTATTGGCGCACATGTTGACGACATTGGCGCCGCCTTCGAGCGTGATCTCGTTTTTCTGCTCAGAGGCAATCACGCGCTCCGTCTTCCAGAGACCTGCGGCTTTTATTTCAGCGATCTCTGCGGCATAGCTGTTCTTCACATCGTGGTAGCTCATGTCATGCCTTCCAATCGAGGATCACTTTGCCCGACTGACCCGAGCGCATGATGTCAAAACCTTCCTGAAATTCGGTGTAATGGAACCGGTGGGTAATGATGCGCTCGATCGGCAATCCGCTCTGCACCATCATCACCATCTTGTACCACGTCTCGTACATTTCACGGCCATAGATGCCTTTAATATTGAGCCCTTTAAACACCACGTCAGTCCATGCAATACCAGTCTCATCGGGCATGATGCCAAGCATCGCAATGCTGCCCCCGTTAATCATCTTACTTAACACATCTTGGAACGCAGCCGGTGAGCCCGACATCTCGAGGCAGACATCAAACCCCTCAAGAATGCCAAGACTCTCCATAAAGTTCCGAGTGATCTCCTGCTTGGCGACATTAATGGGGCGGACCTTAGGCACAATACGTTCCGCCAGCTCAAGCCGATATTCATTCACATCAGTCAAGATCACATTGCGCGCGCCACAGTGCCCGGCCACCATGGCCGCCATAATGCCAATGGGTCCGGCACCCGTGATGATCACATCCTCACCCACCATATTGAACGACAGCGCGGTGTGCACCGCGTTACCGTAGGGGTCGAAAATACTCAATAAGTCAGTGGGGATGTAAACGTTGGGCCGAAAAACATTCGTTGCAGGAATCGCCACATACTCGGCGAACGCGCCGTCCCGATTCACCCCCACCCCTTGGGTGTTAGGACAAAGGTGGCGACGACCTGCCAAGCAATTTCTGCAGCGCTCACACACCACATGTCCCTCTCCTGACACAATATCGCCGACCTCTAAACCGGTGACATTGGCACCCAGTTCAACAATTTCGCCGGCGTATTCATGGCCCGCTGTCATCGGGACCGGTATGGTCTTTTTGGCCCAGTCATCCCAGTTGTAAATGTGCACATCGGTGCCACAAATGGCGGTTTTATGGACCTTGATCAGAACGTCACTGCCGCCGACCGCTGGCATCGGCACATCTTCTAACCAAAGGCCTTCCTCCGCATTTTTTTTGACCAGTGCTTTCATGAGCGCCTATCCACTATCGAGTTGATGCCCTTTTTATGCGAAATCAGGGCTATTGGATGCCTTTTGCCGCTATTTAACCCCTAAATCACCGAAAAAAACCGGATATCTGTTACCCATGGCCTACCCCCCGCCCCTCGTGATCCTCAGAGCGACGGCTTGCCATCGGCGGCGACCCCAGGAGTCACTCATTCTATGGTGTCAGGTCTCTGACCTATAGCGGCTCAACCATCAGGTACTGCACAACAGTGTCGCCCACATTCAAAACCTCATGCCAATCGATTCCCTCACTCGAAAAGTAACTGCCCGCGGTGATATCAACGCGCCGAGTGCCATTCTGATCAAGAATTTCCATGGTGCCGCCCGCAAGCGCGTAACCAAAATGGCGGGGATGAAAATGGCGTTCATGCCCCACTCCGGGGGGGAATGTGCATCGCAATACACGGACCTCTGTGGTTTCGTGAAGCTTCACGCAAACCGCCTGACCGCGCCAACCCGCCGCTAAGGGATCTGGCAGCGTTTCTGTCGCAATGGCTGCATCGCTATGGGCGACGCCAGTCAGGACGTAGCTAGCAAGGAGAAGTACCCATCGCCCTGCCCGCAACGGTTCATGGCATTCCGCATCACCGCGAGATGGTTCAGGTTGCCGAGTGGATTCCCTGAAGCACGTCATTGGGTTGGGCCCACCGATTGAGCTGTCAGTGTGCAACTCGCTTGCATCCAACGCAGATTAATCCCAATGCGCTGTGCACCGGGATCAGCCCACGCATACGACACCGCTTTGTCTTGATCTGGTTTGTGAGCATAGAGCACCAAAGAAGGTCGATTACGGCCATAAGGCCACCTCACATTGCGCAGTTTAATTCCCACCTGCTGAGGGGCATCCTCCTCAGTCTCCATCCAAATCATGCCACCCTGATCATGCACGGTAAGGCCCCGTCGGAAGGTCGAGTCGCCGTCACGCTGTGTGGCCGTCATCCAACACTCGAATTGTCGTGCCTTACGATGTTTGAATGGGACGCGATCTGCCTGACCCGCCACGGGTTTATCCGTTTTGTTAGGTACCAGATCA
>ERZ802830.690-NODE-690-length-33667-cov-9.67931_pt1 | contig 33667 bp, 33 predicted proteins | sample MGYA00345654_ERZ802830 | MGnify/ENA primary metagenome ERZ802830 (study PRJEB30503, sample SAMEA104212375) | marine metagenome | biome: Westerlies Biome; feature: [SRF] surface water layer (ENVO:00010504) within the epipelagic zone...; material: water... | reverse complement strand
GGTCAAGAGCGCAACTTTCTTCCACGGCGCTGTTGTTGAGGTGAGAATGGTATGCTATAGCTTTTAGTAGGGGGAACTAACATCAATGAATTTAGAAGCAGCAAATCTGGGCATTGACGATGGCGAAGAAGATAGTTTGAGGGCCGACATGTATGGCTTTCTTGCCTCTTTGTTGCGCTCCGAACCGTCGGATGAACTGCTTGAGCAGGTTGCCAGGCTAGAGGGTGACGTCTCTCAGATTGGCGAAGCCTGTGCCACATTAGCAAAATTGGCTGGCTCTCTAGATAACGGAATGATTCGCAACGAGTATGTTGAGCTGTTTGTCGGCGTAGGGCGAGGCGAAGTGCTGCCTTTTGCCAGCTACTATCTGACAGGTTTTTTGAACGACAGACCGCTCGCCAATTTGCGTGGTGAGATGGACGCGATTGGGATCAAACGCGCCGAGGGCGTGCGCGAGCCGGAGGACCACATTGCAAGTTTGTTTGACATCATGTCTGGGTTGATACGCGGAGATTTCGGGCGCGTCTACAGTGTGGCAGAACAAGGTACATTTTTTGCAAAGCACATCCATCCGTGGGGCCAGTTGCTGATGCGCGATGTAGAAGAGGCCAAGACCGCCATCTTTTACGCGCCAGTTGGAACCATGGGACGGGTGTTTTTGGAAATCGAAAGCAAGGCTTTCGAAATGGATTTGACCGGACATGAGTAGCGTGCGGTTAAATGGTCTCAATGTTGAGATAAACAGGGAGGTAAAAATGAAGAGTGAAAATGGTGAAGTAAAGCAATCTGGCCGTCGTGATTTCTTGAAGTTGTCTGCGACTGGTGCAGCCGCTGCAGGGGGTGCGATGCTGGTCGGAAAAGCGGCTTCTGCTGAGACGGTCGAAGCACCCGAAGGTGCTGGCTACCGTCTGACCGACCACGTCAAGACATTTTATGACCTTGCGCGGTTTTAGTTGAAGCGAATTTTAGTTTTATGAATACTTATATGTGGGAGGAAACACATGCTTAGAAAGAAGACGTCCGGGGTTGCGAGAGGCCCCCAGTCATCATCTTTTCTTGGTCAAGCTGTCGAAACGGTTGTTGACAGACGCACATTTTTGCGTGGGTCAGGTATCGCGATCGGTGGATTGGCTGCGGCTGCGGCCCTTGTTGGTCCAAGCGTAAAGCCAGCCATGGCTGCGGGCGGATCTGCCGCTGCGCAAATCAAAAAGTCAGTTTGTACTCATTGCTCCGTCGGTTGTACCGTTGTCGCAGAGGTGCAAAATGGCGTTTGGACAGGTCAGGAGCCTGGTTGGGATAGTCCAATCAACCTTGGTGCACATTGCGCCAAAGGTGCGTCTGTTCGGGAAACAGCAAGTGGCGAGCGTCGTTTGAAGTATCCAATGAAGCTTGTTGGCGGTAAATGGACCCGTATGAGCTGGGATGATGCGATCAATGAGATCGGCGACAAGATGATGGATATTCGGGAAAAGTCCGGTCCTGACTCTGTGTACTGGCTCGGTTCAGCGAAGTTCAACAATGAGCAGGCCTACCTGTTCCGTAAGTTCTATGCCTATTGGGGCACGAACAACGGGGACCACCAGGCCCGTATTTGTCACTCAACCACAGTTGCCGGTGTCGCGAACACCTGGGGCTATGGTGCGATGACCAACTCCTACAATGATATCCACAATTCACGTGCGATCTTTATCATTGGTGGTAACCCTGCAGAAGCGCACCCTGTTTCGCTGATGCATGTGTTGAAAGCCAAAGAGCAGAACAATGCACCGGTGATTGTTTGTGACCCCCGCTTTACGCGGACTGCAGCGCATGCTGACGAATATGTCCGCTTCCGCCCGGGCTCGGACGTTGGATTGATCTGGGGCATCATGTGGCACATCTTCGAAAATGGCTGGGAAGATAAGGAATTTATCCGCCAGCGCGTTTATGGCATGGAAGACGTCATGGACGAGGTCAAGAGATGGACCCCGGAAGAAACCGAGCGCGTCACTGGCGTCCCGGGATCACAGTTGAAGCGTGTTGCCATGATTATGGCTAACAACCGTCCAGGTACTTTTATCTGGTGTATGGGTGGAACGCAGCATACCAACGGTAACAACAACACCCGCGCTTATTGTGCGTTGCAGCTTGCCCTTGGAAATATGGGAACCTCCGGTGGTGGTGCCAATATCTTCCGCGGTCACTGTAACGTTCAGGGCGCGACCGACTTCTGTGTCCTTTCACACTCACTGCCCGGCTATTACGGCTTGTCAGCCGGTGCGTGGAAGCACTGGGCTCGTGTTTGGGGTGAGGATATTGACTGGTTGAAGAGTCGATTTGCCTCAATCAAAGGATCTGACGGTAAGAATAAGAGCCTGATGAACCTGAAAGGCATCCCCGTTTCGCGCTGGATTGATGGTGTTCTCGAGGACAAGAACAACATTGATCAGCCGGATAATCTGCGGGCGATGGTGTTCTGGGGACATGCCCCGAACTCGCAGACCCGCATGAAGGAAATGAAGACGGCGATGGAGAAGCTCGACCTAATGGTCGTGATCGATCCATATCCGACAGTTTCCGCGGTGCTGTCTGACCGTAGCGATGGCGTCTATCTGCTGCCAGCAACGACACAGTTCGAGACCTATGGGTCATTGACTGCGTCAAACCGCTCGCTGCAGTGGCGTGAAAAGGTTATCGAGCCGTCATTCGACTCGTTGCCAGACCACACCATCATCTACAAGTTCGCAAAAAAGTTCGGCTTTGCCGATCGGATGTTCCGTAAGGTTAAAGTGGAAAATGACGAGCCGCTGATCGAAGATGTGACCCGTGAATTTAACGGTGGCATGTGGACGATCGGTTACACCGGCCAGTCACCTGAGCGGATTAAGGCTCACATGGCCAACCAGTTCCTGTTCGATAAGACAACGCTACAGGCTGTTGGTGGTGAACTTGATGGTGAATATTACGGTCTGCCTTGGCCTTGCTGGGGAACGCCAGAGATGGGTCACCCAGGCACACCACTTCTGTATGACACATCCAAGCCAGTGGCTGAGGGTGGTCTTTGCTTCCGCGCCCGTTTCGGCGTTGAGCATGAGGGCAACAATCTGTTGGCCGAAGGTTCATACCCTGTCGGATCGGAAATCAAGGACGGTTATCCGGAATTCACCATGGGTATGCTCAAGAAACTCGGCTGGGACGGTGATCTGACTGCAGATGAGCGGTTGGCCATTGACGCGGTTGCTGGCGACAAAACCAACTGGAAGGTCGATCTTTCAGGAGGTATCCAGCGGGTTGCAATCAAGCATGGTTGTGCACCGTTTGGTAATGCCAAGGCACGGGTGAAGGTTTGGACATTCCCAGATCCAATTCCGCTGCATCGTGAGCCTCTTTATACCTCACGTCGTGATCTGGTCGCTGACTATCCGACCTATTCAGATCGGAAACTCTACCGTCTGCCAACACTTTACAAGTCAATCCAGGATGTGGATCACTCAAAGGAATATCCTATGATCCTGACGTCTGGCAGGCTTGTCGAGTATGAAGGCGGTGGTGATGAAACCCGTTCCAACCCATGGCTTGCAGAACTTCAGCAGGATATGTTTGTTGAAATGAACCCATTTGACGCCAACACAAAGCAAATTCGTGATGGTGATATGGTGTGGGTGATGACCCCCGAAGGAGCACGTATTAAAGTGATGGCGCAAGTCACTGAGCGAGTTGCTAAGGGTGTTGCATTCCTGCCATTCCACTTTGGTGGACATATGGAGGGTAAAGACCTTCGGTCCAAGTATCCAGAGGGTGCAGATCCTTACGTGCTTGGTGAGGCAGCTAACACAGCTTTTACATATGGTTATGACTCCGTGACATTAATGCAGGAAACAAAGTGTTCCCTGTGTGAAATTGAGCGGGCATAAGGGAGGTAATAATGGCACGAATGAAATTTCTTTGTGATGCAGAGCGCTGTATCGAATGTAATGCTTGCGTTACCGCATGTAAAAATGAGCATGAGGTTCCCTGGGGCGTAAATCGTCGTCGCGTGGTCACCATTCAGGATGGAAAGCCCGGAGAGCGTTCAATCTCTGTTGCTTGTATGCACTGTTCTGATGCGCCATGCACGGCTGTTTGTCCGGTAGATTGCTTCTATCAGACCGACCAGGGTGTGGTGCTGCACTCAAAAGATCTGTGCATCGGTTGTGGTTACTGCTTTTATGCGTGTCCGTTTGGCGCGCCGCAATATCCACAGGCTGGAAACTACGGCTCACGTGGCAAGATGGACAAATGTACCTTCTGCGCCGGTGGTCCGGAGGAAGACATCTCTGATGCCGAGTTCCAGAAGTACGGTCGTAACCGTCTTGCGGAAGGCAAGCTCCCAATCTGTGCGGAGATGTGTTCTACCAAGGCATTGCTGGCGGGTGATGGAGATCAGGTCTCCAATATCTTCCGCGAGCGTGTGGTTGCCCGTGGCTTTGGCTCAGGTGCTTGGGGATGGGGTACAGCCTACTCAATCAAGAGCTAACATATCAAAACAGTACGGAACTCCCGCTTAAGACGGGGGTTTCGTGCCTTTCTTTATTTATACAACCAGCCCCACCAGCGCGGCAGAGGGTGGTGAGTGAATGGGACTATCATGCGTCAAATTGTGACAAAATCAGCTTTGATCCTGGCGATAACGGCCGTTGCCGTTGGGACGTCTGCGTGCCGGGAAGAGGAGCAGGGGCGACCCCTCAATTACGATAAAGGGACCTATCTTGGTAAATCTGATACGTCCTTGAATAGTGAACAGCTCAGAGGGCTAAAAAGCCGTTCTCGGTTGCAGAGCGATTATTAATCTGGCTTGCCAGGGAGGTTTTAAAATGTACAGCAGAATTCTTGCAGCTTTCGCCGTCATCGTTACCCTTTTTTCTGGTATGGCTTTATTGGCTCCGGCCGCCATTGCCCAGCAGAGTGGCGAAGTGCCAGGTCAGGCTCTCGGTATTAATTCTGACGCTGATCTTTGGCGTTTTGTGCGCACTGGAAATGCCGGCTCCGTGTCGATGAAAGACGAGTTGGGAGCGGTGATGATCCAGTCCGAGGGTGATAATTGGCGCGCTCTGCGGAACGGCCCACTATCAAACATTGGAGCTTTCGGTTTATTTATTATGCTGTTTTTGTTGACTATGTTCTACATGGTCAGGGGTAAAATCCGCATTGAGAAGGGGCCATCCGGCAAAACCATTCTGCGTTTTGGCAGTATCGACCGCTTTGCACATTGGCTTATGGCGGGCTCTTTTGTTGTTCTCGGCCTGACTGGACTTAATCTGTTATACGGTCGCTATATAATCCTTCCTATCGTCGGTCCTGAAGTCTTTTCAGCCATCACGACGGGGGGCAAATATGCACACAACTATCTCGCCTTTGCCTTTATGGTTGGGCTTGGTCTGTCCTTTCTTTTGTGGGTTCGCCACAATATTCCGTCCAAAATTGATCTACAATGGTTGCGTATGGGAGGTGGCATCTTTAAAAAGGGTGTGCATCCGCCAGCAAAAAAGTTCAATGCTGGTCAGAAGATTATTTTTTGGGTGACCATGGTCGGAGGCTTGTCGGTTAGTTTGTCTGGCATTGCTCTAATGTTTCCTTTTCAGACAACCATGTTTGCGGATACGTTTGCGATTTTCAATGCAGTGGGACTCAATCTTCCAACAGATCTGACCCCGATTCAGGAACAGCAATACAACCAAATATGGCATGGCGTTGTATCTCTAGTTCTCATGGTTATCATAGTTGCACACATTTACATCGGCTCTGTCGGTATGGAGGGCGCTATTGACGCTATGCATTCTGGTGAAGTTGATCTGAACTGGGCCAAAGAGCATCATAATCTTTGGGTCGAGGAAGAGCAGCAGAAAACCAAGGGCTCGCCATCACCCGCTGAATAGGCGTTTGTTGGCTTGTCATGTCAGTGTTGTCAAAAGGCAATAGAGGGCTTTATTCGTGGGTTGTGAGCGCGTGCCTAGCAGCCTGTCTGGTGGTCATCTCCTGTCCGCCTGCTGCGTTTGCCATGCAGACCTATACGGCGCATGGCGGCCCGGTAAAAGGGTTGGCAATCGCCCCTGACAACTCGGCAATGGTGAGTGCCAGTTTCGATTACACCGTCGTAGTGTGGTCAACTGACCAGATCGCGCCGCAAGCAACGCTTTTTGGTCATGAAGCGGCGGTTAATGTAGCTGCCTTTTCCCCTGATAGCGCTTTGTTGGCAACCGCTGGTGATGACGGCTTGATCCTGTTGTGGGACATGGCTGATATCGCCGCCAACAAAGATGATGCCGAACCGATGATTCTGTCCGGACACAAAGGCAAGGTGGTGGGGCTGTCCTTTGCGCCAGACGGCAGCCAGTTGGCGTCCGCAAGTTGGGACGGCTCGATAGGTCTCTGGCAGATGCAGGGAAACAAGGGGCCGCTTCTGGACCGGTTCATCACCGGGCATGATGGCCCGGTCAACATGGTGCAGTTCTCGCACGACATGAAGCATTTATACAGCGCCGGCTATGATGGTTCGATCCGGCGTTGGCTCATGGCAACTGGCGAGTATCAGCGTTCGCTTGTGCGAAATGGCTGGGGTGTAAGCGTTTTTGAGATTGATGAAGAGCGTGACATGCTCGCCTATGGGACAGCCGATGGGGGCATGTATGTCGTGCGCTTTTCGGACCAAACTGAATTGCTGCGTTTTGGTGATGAGCGTGTTCCCGTTCTTTCGCTGCATTACAATGCGGCGGACAATATGATCGGCTTTGGAACGGCGAAGGGTCGGATCATGCTTGCCGACACTCGGGATTGGAGTGTTTTCCGTGAGTTCCGGGCTGCAAATGGCCCTGTCTGGAGCATGCTGGTGATGCCCGAGGGGGATACGTTGGTTATCGGGAGCCTCGATGATCACATCACCGAATGGTCGATTTTTGAGTTTCCACCTGAATTTCTCGAATCACCGGGGAAACCACGTCGTTTTCATCCGACTGTTGCGATGACCAATGGAGAAAAGCAGTTTGCCCGCAAATGCAGCGTTTGCCATACGCTTGAAAAGGACGGCAAACGCCGTGCCGGCCCCACATTGTTCGGAGTTTTTGGCAGAGAGGCAGGAACGCTTGATGGCTATCCCTATTCCGAGGCATTGCTGACATCACAGATTGTGTGGGATGAGACAACAATCAGCCGCCTGTTCGATGAAGGGCCTGATATCGTAACACCCGGCACGAAAATGCCTATCCAGCGGATGAAAGATCCTCAGGACAGACGCGATCTGGTAACTTTCCTGAAAATGGCCACGACGCCTGCCGATTGAGTCGGTCATCGATCAGTGGTATAACGAAATATATTAGGGGGTATCGCAATTATGAAAATGGTCCTGATTAGTGGCAGTGTTGCCGTCATTATCGCCATTGTCGCTTATTATGTGTTGATCAGCACGGGGATGGACTCGGCATCGGTCTACAGCGGCGATAATGTCCGTCTTTAACTGACCTTAATCCCCTGCGGATTTGTCGGATTTCACCGTCAAAATCGGTGATTTTCCGTGCGGTTGGTCCCAGCCAATGGTCGAGGGGAAGCAAATATGCGCACCAAGATCGTCTGTGAGAGTACGATGGCAGATATCACGGCCCTATTACGCCCGTTATGTGTCGCAATTTTACTGTTGATGAGTTCAGGCTCTGCCGCTGTTGCTGATCACGGGCCGCAGACCTGGCAGGCGGCCCGACAGTCGATTCTGCTTGTTGAGCCAACGTGGCCGGGCTATGCGCGTCCGGGCTTTGGCGCTCCCCCGGGTGTCGCCCCGGCAGGTACGGGCATTGTCTACCCCCTGCGGGCGGGCAGTGGCAGCTATATCCTGACCGCAGCCCATGTTGTGGCTAAAGCCGTGAATATTGAGGTTGTCGATGCAGAGGGAAGCCGGTATCAGGCACGGCTGCATAGCATTGACCAACGCCGTGATGTTGCCGTGCTTCATGTTGATCAGGTTTTTTCGCCCATAACACTGGCTGATGGAGATCTGCCAATCGGATCGCATGTGTGTGCTTTGGTCAACGCGTTCGGTATCGGGATATCATTTACTTGCGGTGTTGTCTCGGCCACTGGACGCAGCGATGTTGGGTTCAACGAAATAGAAGATTTCGTGCAGACAGATGCCGCCGTCAATCCTGGCGCTTCTGGTGGAGCATTGGTGCGCGCTGATGGTCAACTGGTTGGAATGATTGATGGTATTTTCACCAAAGAGGCGGACATTGACGCCGGGGTTAATTTTGCCGTCAGCCTGCCAATAATCGAGCAGAGTCTTGATGCCATGCGGGTTGATGGTGTCCAGTTCTGATCTGTGAAGTTGACGGCACTTGCGCGTGCTTTGGCCATTGATTATGGTCCGGGCGAACATCATCGGGCTAATCGCTATCGCGCGCGGTCGGACCATGACAGAAATGAGGTATCCAGATGTTTGATTTAACCGGCAAAACAGCGCTCGTGACAGGGGCCAGCGGGGGAATTGGCGCGGCCATTGCCACAACGCTGCATGCGCAAGGAGCCAGTGTCGTCCTGCATGGTACACGAGAGGAGCGGCTGGCGGCGTTACAGGCAAAGCTCGGTGAACGGGCGCATATCGTCACCGCCAACCTTGGTGATCGCGAAGCGGTCGCAAATATCATTGCCGAGGCCACAGAAAAGGCGGGACCGATCTCAATTCTCGTCAATAATGCCGGCATCACCCGCGATAATCTGGCAATGCGCATGAAGGAAGAAGAGTGGGACGCGGTAATCGATGTCAATCTGACAGCGAGCATGATCCTGTGTCGCACGGCAATGCGGGGAATGATGAAAGCGCGTCATGGTCGAGTTATCTCGATATCATCTATTGTTGGCGTGATCGGCAATCCGGGCCAAAGCAATTATGCTGCTTCAAAAGCTGGCATGATCGGGTATAGCAAAGCGCTGGCACAGGAGGTCGCAAGCCGAGGTGTGACAGTTAATGTTATCGCGCCTGGCTTCATTGAAACACCGATGACGGATGAGTTGAGTGATGATCAGAAGACGGCGCTTCTCAGCCGGGTTCCCGCCGCGCGCCTTGGGCATGCTGATGAAATTGCCGCCGCAGTCGCTTATCTTGCCAGCGATGAAGCCGCTTACGTCACCGGTGCCACTATTCATGTCAATGGCGGGATGGCTATGCTATAATCCTAACGCCGCGAGGGTCTGCGGCGATGAATGACATCATTCGGGGTGGCGCCGCGTAAAAAACTATGTTATTGCCGCGCAACTTCCAATTTTCCCCTGCCTTAGGGGGTAACTATAACCGTCTAAATGGGGGCGTAAATGAGCGATATTGCAGATCGTGTGAAGAATATTGTGGTGGAACATCTTGGCGTTGATGCCGATAAGGTTGTTGAGGGCGCTAGCTTCATCGATGATCTAGGTGCTGACAGTCTGGATACTGTTGAGTTGGTAATGGCGTTTGAGGAAGAATTTGGCGTTGAAATCCCAGACGATGCTGCCGAACGTATTCTAACCGTGAAGGATGCGGTCTCTTTCCTTGAGGAAAGCGCTTCCTAAGCTGACGACATTGTATTCGGCCTCCTGGTTCTGTTTGCTTTGAGCGCAGCATGGAGGCCGATTAATATCTTGATTGAAACCTGTCCGGAGGCTTGCCTTGCGCCGTGTTGTTGTTACCGGTCTGGGTATGGTTACACCACTCGGGGTTGGTGTTGACCATAACTGGTCCCAGATCACGAATGGAAAAAGTGGAATTTCGCGCATCGAAGGCTTTGATGTCAGCGATATCACGTGCCGTATTGCGGGGCAGGTGCCGGGTGCTGATGTTGCTGGCGGTCTTAATCTTGATGACTGGATTGAACCGCGCGAGCAGCGCAAACAGGATCGGTTCATCCAACTAGGCCTCGTCGCCGCTATTCAGGCGGTGGAAGATTCAGGGTGGAAGCCAGATGATGTTGAGGCACAGAACCGAACCGGGGTGATGATCGGCTCTGGCATTGGTGGCCTCGATACGATCGTTCAGACGGACCAGTTGATGAATGAGCGGGGAACGCGGCGCATAAGCCCGTTTTTTATTCCGTCTGCGTTGATCAATCTGATTTCTGGCCACGTATCGATAAAATACGGATTTCGCGGGCCGAACCATGCCGTTGTAACCGCTTGTTCGACAGGTTCGCATGCCATTGGTGACGCGGCACGCATGGTCGCCCTTGATGATGCCGATGTGATGGTGGCTGGCGGCGCTGAGGCTGCTGTTTGCCGCATTGGTATGGCCGGCTTCGCTGCGGCCCGTGCGTTGTCCTCAGGTTACAATGACTCCCCAGAAAGTGCCTCACGGCCATGGGACAAGGGGCGTGACGGCTTTGTCATGGGTGAGGGGGCTGGCATTGTCGTCCTTGAGGAGATTGAACACGCAAAGGCCAGAGGCGCGACTATCTATGCCGAAATCAAGGGCTATGGCATGTCCGGTGACGCGCATCATATTACCGCGCCAGCTGAAGATGGCGATGGCGGCTTTCGGGCGATGCAAGCAGCGCTCAAACGGGCAGCGCTGATACCTGAGCAAATTGACTACGTGAATGCCCATGGCACCTCAACGCCGCTTGGTGATCTGATTGAAGCCGGCGCTGTGTCCCGCCTGCTTGGTGATGCTATCAAGACCGTCTCCATGTCCTCTACCAAAAGCGCCACCGGTCACCTGCTTGGCGCTGCCGGCGCGATTGAGGCGATATATTCAATCAAAGCCGTGCAAACTGGCGCGGTGCCTCCGACACTAAATCTCAACGATCCTGAGGACGCGGTAGCTGGCTTTGATCTGGTTCCCCTGGAAGCCAAGCAGCGCCGAGTGCGGAATGCGATGTCAAATTCCTTTGGCTTTGGCGGCACAAATGCCTCACTGATTGTTGGTGAGGTGACCTGATGGCGTCCCGTGCCGTCCGGTATCTGATCCGGTCGGTCGTGGGTGCTGTGGTTATTGCCGGTCTTGCCACGATTGGTTTGTGGAGTTGGCATACCAAGGTTCTGCAGGCCCCGGGCCCGCATAGCAGTAATGTATTCATTGTCGTGGAACCTGGAGACGGACATACCACCATCCGCTGGCACCTGAAACGTGCTGGCGTCATCACCGAGTTGTTTCATTATGATCTCGCTAAGTTCCTTGCTGGTGACAGCTATCTGCCGAAAGCAGGAGAGTATCTGGTTCCGGCAGGGGCGAGCCTGGCCGACACGCTCGCGCTCATTCATCAAGGCAAAAGCCATCAACGGCGCCTCACCATAATCGAGGGAATGACAGTTGCCGAAGTCATAGGGCTTTTAAATGATCTGTCAAATCTGACTGGCGAGATCAAAACCGTTCCGGATGAAGGTAGCCTTTTGCCGGAAACCTATTTCTTCACCTATGGAACCTCTCGACAGGCTTTGCTTGACAGGATGCAGCAGCAACGCGAAATGGAACTGATTGAGGCTTGGGTGGACCGCAGTGCTGATCTGCCCCTTAGAACACCGCAGGAGGCAGTGATTCTGGCATCGATTGTCGAACTTGAGACGGGTGACAGCGAGGATCGCAGGGAGGTGGCCGGAGTCTTTGTTAATCGGCTCCGCAGTGGCATGCGCTTACAATCTGATCCAACCGTCCTTTATGGTGTGGATGGCAATCCGTCACGACCGATTCGCAAATCTGATCTGAAACGCCAAACAGCATGGAACACCTATTTCATAAAGGGGCTACCGCAGACCGCCATTTGCAACCCCAGCCGCGACTCCATTGAGGCTGTGCTGCAGCCCGCAAAGACACCGAATATGTATTTTGTCTCGGATGGCAAGGGAGGATTATTGTTTGCGAAAACACTGGACGCTCACAATGAGAATGTAAGATTATTCCGCAAACGACAAGCAGCTTTAGCGCAATAGGTGATTGCACCGGTCCCCGGTCAAGACAGAAGTGAACCAGAGAATGAATGAAACCGATAATCTGATTGGCCGACGTGGTCTGATGCTGGTGCTTTCATCGCCATCAGGAGCTGGCAAGACCTCAATCGCCCGCCGGCTGCTAGAGGAGGATGCGGCACTTGAAATGTCGGTGTCGGCGACCACCCGGAAGCGTCGCCCGGGTGAGGTTGAGGGACAAGACTATCATTTCGTTGACCGTGACAGTTTTCATATCATGATCAACAATCGTGAATTTCTGGAATATGCGAGAGTGTTCGACCATTATTATGGTACGCCCGAGGGTGCGGTGATGACCGCGTTGGATAGCGGGCGAGATGTGTTGTTTGATATCGATTGGCAGGGCACGCAGCAGATTGCCGATGCAAAACGCGAGGATCTTGTTTCGGTTTTCATTCTGCCACCGTCAACCCGCGATCTGGAACACCGTTTGACCAAGCGTGCGCAGGACTCGGCTGAAGTTGTGGCGGCCCGAATGGCCAAGGCATCCGATGAAATCAGTCATTACCGCGAATATGATTACATCATTGTTAATCAGGATATTGACGTCTCGGTTACATCAGTCAAAGCCATTTTGACGGCAGAGCGACTCAAGCGTGACCGTCAGGTCGGTTTGACGAATTTTGTAAAGAGATTACGCGCTGGCCAGTAAAGGCGCTTGACGGGGTTTCTAGGGCTGTTTCTGGCGGTCTCGGGCCTCAAGGCAACGTGCGAGCGCGCAGAATTCAGCTATCTCTAGCTCCTGAGGACGAGCCTCGGGGTTTATATTTACCTCCTCCAGCAATTCCTGCCCGCCGATCCGCTTTAGCGATGCGCGCAGCATTTTGCGGCGTTGTCCAAAGGCATGGCGCGTCACATCCTCAAGATAGGTTTGCTTGCAGGCAAATCTTGGTTTTGCCAGTGGCACGATTTGGATAACTGAGGAGATGATCTTTGGCGGAGGTACAAAGGCTGATGCGGGAACATCAAAGAGGATTTCGGTATCTGCTTTCCAATTGGCAAGAACACTCAATCGGCCATATTCGCTATCACCCGGGCGGGCAGTGATGCGCAACGCAACCTCGCGTTGAAACATCAGCGTTAAGGAGGCAAACTCAGAGGCATGCTCAAGCCATTTGATGAGCAGTGTTGTCGCAATGTTGTAGGGCAGGTTGGCAATGACGCGTCTTGGTGTCGTTCCCATCTGCCAGATCGGGCAATTGAGCGCGTCATCCTCAACCAGTGTCAGACGCGTGCCTGCAGCCGCCATCAAAGATTGTAGAACAGTGCTGGCACGCCAATCCTTCTCAATGGCTATCAGATTGCTAGCGCCTTCCAGCAGAATTGCCCGAGTCAGTCCACCCGGACCGGGTCCAATCTCGATCGTTGTCCCTTTGAGAGGCCGGGCCGAGCGGGCAATTCGGCGGGTTAGATTTAAATCAAATAGAAAATTCTGCCCCAATGATTTGCGGGCTTTCATATCCAGTGAGTCGACAAGTGCGCGCAAGGGTGGCAGCGCATCGATTTGTTGATTGCTCTGTTCCATTTCGGCGGGTGATAACTCGCTGTCTGTCATTGTTTGATGCCAGAGTCATCAGGCGTGTAATTGCGCGCCATTGACTTTGCGGCCCGGATTGCGGCGATCAGGCTGTCAGGTCGGGCCACACCCTTGCCAGCGATGTCGAATCCGGTCCCATGATCTGGTGAAGTTCGGATGAAATCAAGGCCAAGCGTGATATTGACACCACCAAAAAAATCTAATGTTTTCAGTGGAATAAGAACCTGATCATGGTACATTCCGAGAACCAAATCATAGGTTTTCCGGGCATCCTCATGGAATAATGTGTCAGCAGGATATGGACCCAACGCATCAATGCCATCGGCGCGCAACTGGCTGATTGCTGGGGCAATGATCGCTTCATCTTCCGTGCCCATCCGACCCTGCTCACCGGCATGCGGGTTCAATCCACACACCGCCAAGCGCGGGGAGGGGATGGCGAAATGCGTGCGCAAAGCATTTGCCACTAGGCGGCCTTTGTCGATGATCAGCTCAGGTGTCAAAGACGAGGCAACTGCCGAAAGGGGGATGTGGACCGTCACTGGAACAACCCGCAACATATCACAGGCCAACATCATCGCCGGGCCTCCAGCGCGGACTGGCGCTATGCTTCCCAGAAATTCGGTATGCCCCGGATAGGCGAAGCCCGCATCATAGAGCGTTGCCTTGGCAATCGGATTGGTTACCACTGCAGCAACAGTTCCATCCTGTGCCCATTTTGCGCCGGTTTCTATCGCATCGATGACGGGCCGCGCATTGGCCACGTCAGGGGCTCCCAATACAGGTGTTGTAGGCCAATCAATATCGAGAACCTGAAGAGCTTTGTTTTCTTGGTGAAAATCGGCGGGGCGGGAAATTTTCTGCACCTGCATATTGAGGTTCAAATCATGGGCAAGCGCTGTCATGCGCGTTGCATTCTCGATCAGGAAAAAATCATGGCAACCAGCCATATAGGCGCGCAGTGCAATTTCGGCGCCGATGCCGGCAGGATCACCAGGTGTTACCAGAATGGGGGTGCGCGTGATGGAAGCCATGATCTGTCAATTGCGCATGTCGATTACGGCACTGCGACGCAGCCTTACGAGATGTCTTTCACTCAGATCGCCAAACAAACGGTCAAACTGAACCCTGCGGACTTCCTCGCGGCTTGGTAAGTTCAGCTCTGGTTTGTCACGACGGCAGACCATCATAGTGGCAATTCCCTCAGCAAAGGCAATCGACGCACTCGGCTGATTGTCATCCAGTGAGCTTACGAGTTTCTGCATTTGCGGCGCGAGGTCTGCCAAAACTATCTCGTCAAGGCGTGCCACGGCGGACGATCCATAGCTGGCGTTAAGCTCCTCCAGTTGGTCACAGCTGCTAATGTTAGCGGCGTCACGCTCAATCTGGGCACCAGCCTCAAGCCTGTCGGCATTGGTTGCGTCCGCTGGCAAGGGAAGAAATGCCCGTGCAAGCCAGATACGGGTTTGCGACTCGTCTGCCAACCCCTTTTTGCGTTCGCCATCTTTTCGAAAAACATAGATGGCACCATCGAGCTCAATAGGGTCGGTGGTTTCGCCGTTGCTGATGGCCGCTAATGTCTCGATAAAGGAAAGGGGCAGCCGCTCAGTAACCAGCCAGCCGATACGACCACCCTGTTTTGCACTTCCAGCACCGGAATATTGTTGGGCGATAGCATTGAAATTTGCGCCTTTTCGGATGGCAGCAACCATCTGTTTCGCAAGATCAAAAGTTTGTTTGAGATTGCGGTTTGGTGCGGGCGTTAACACAATCTCGCTGAGTTTGATCTGTGGGCTGCTGGCATTTTTTTCGAGCCGTGCCAACTCTGTGTCGATCTTATCGTCAATGCTGGCAAATTTATCGCGGTATATTCGTTGCAAATAATCGGACCAGATCAGGTCGCTGACAAATTTGGACTGAACAGTCATAGGATCAATGCCGATTTCCCGCAGAGTGGCTATGCCGGTTTTGCCCTCTGAGGCAAATGACGCATCAATCAGCTCATTGGCCTTGGCAATGGCGGCAGACCTCAGCCCACCACTATCATCACTGGCCACCTGTAGTTTCAAACTGTCGTCAATCAGCATTTGCAGGGCATCATCACTGATCCGCTTTTCTGTCTGTTTGTTGATCTCGATGTTTGTTGCATCCTTGAGCATCAGAATGCGTTGCTCAAGCTCATAGCTAGTGATCGGCTCTCCATTCACCGTCGCGACAATGTTGACTGACGCCCATGCGGCAAGAGGCAGTCCGCAAAACATCAAAATCGTGATAGCAAAGGCGATTGATCGCTTCATTGAGGACCGTTCCTAACTTTCATCGAGTCTTGCCAGCAGTGCTGCGCCAGTAAGCAGAATTGTAGCTGCCGGCGCCCAGCCGGCAACGGCCGGCGGCACCCTAAATGTTGAACCTAGAATTTGCATGAAATAGCCGTAAATGAAAATAGCTGTCGCAATCAAGACGCCGCGGGTGAAAAGCTGCATGCGTCGACCTTTATTTACGTTTCTCAGGGTAAAGCGGGCCCCCAGCATTGTGATACCAACCAAAAGTAATGGCAGGGCCAACAATTGATGGAAATGAATGCTGTGATTTATTGTGGGCAATCCAGTGTTCTCCAGCATCTCAATAAAGCGGGGGAGTGTGTAAACCGGAATGGTGTGCGGTGGTTCAGTTGACCGTTCGATGTCGAGAGTGGCGATGTTCGTAGAAATCATTAGAGTGCCAATCTCTTTGCGGCCACCATCGTTGTCCCATGCCACTGTGTCCTCAATCATCCAACCGGTGTCTGTAAGCAGCATGGCGCTTCCACGCAGCCGGGTTTGCAATTCACCGGGTGTCGCAAACTGGTAAATTACCGGGTTTATGATGCTGACATTGACTGCGTCCAGAGCGTCACCATGGATGATTAACTGGCGATCGTCCCGCCTGTCGCGCAACCAGATTCCGTCTGCTGTTACCGAAAGGTTGCGATCATCGGTGCCAAAGATTTTAACCATCTGTTTTTCGTATTGTTTTGCGGTAAAAGATCCTATTGGATTGATCACCATTACAAAAAACAACCCAACGCCAAAAGCCGCTGCAAACGCGGGGTAAAGAGCGGTCCAAATTGACGTGCCCATACCCCTTGTGACGATAAACTCATTGGTTTTGTTGAGGGTGTTGAAACAAAGCATTGAACCGCACAGCAGCGCAAAGGGCAGAACAACGTCAATCACCGCAGGTAGATTCAGCATAGACAGGATCAGGAAATTGACGTCAACGTTGTTGTTTTTCAGGACGCTGACGCGTCTGATTAATTCAACGACCTGTATTATTGATACAATAGCGGTGAGGCCAAAAAGGCAGAGACCGGTCCAGAGCAGATGCCGTTTGGCAAAATAGCGGAATAGCAATCCAAAAATTGACATTCTACTCATGCGCTTGCCTGGTCAGATAACTGGTTGCTTGATGCGGCAATGTGACGGGTTCCGTAGAGTGATAACAGACATATCACCATGGGAACAATGACGCTTGCATAGAGCAGGGGAACAAATTGCGGTGTTGAGGTTGCGATGCTCCGCGACATGACGAGAACTATGATCGTGCCAATGCCGATAACGATGTTCACAAAGGCACGACGCCACCACAGATCACGCCTGATCTGACCGCGCAGGGTAAGTGCCGTTGCAATCAGGATCATTGCGAGTCCGAGGAATGGTGACGTGATGCGGTAGTGCCCTTCGGCGCGCCGCTCGCTGAAATAAGTGGGGTGGGGTGATTTTGCCGGATCAAGAAGATTGACAATTGTATCCTCATTCATATCGATCGGCATGCGCTCGGATTTTGGCCCCTGCGTGGCGGTGATTGACATCGTATGGCTGTCAAAATAAAGCATTGCACTGTTGTTGGTGTCACCGGTCAGCTCTGCCCTCTGGCCATTTTGCAGCACAAGGGCAGGCGCGCCATCCGTATTGATGAACTTCCCGGATTCGGCCAAAACAGTGATTACCTTGCCCTCATTTCTGGTGTCGTGGATGAAAACATCATTAGCAATCCCGTTGGCTCCATGCTTACCAATCAACATGGTCATACCATCAACGACATCGATGAACACGTTGTCTTGGAGAAGGATCGCGGGAATGCTGTTGCGAATTTTGAATTGTAGTTCCTTGTAAACGCCAAAGGAGCTGGGAAGAAGAAAAATGGAGTTGGCCAGCATCGCAACAGTAACGACTATGCCAAGGGCAATTGGTGCGCGCGCAATCTGCATCGGGCTGAGGCCGATTGCCTGCATTACCGTAAGTTCGCGGTCGTTCAGAATGCGGTGAAACACCCAATTTACCGCAACAAAGGCCCCGATTGGCAGGGCAATGGTAAGCCAGAGTGGAATGACCGCAAGAGACATCACGATGAAATCGGTGAATGCCGCTCCGCGACTGATCACCATTTCGAGCAGTCGAATTGTCTGGAACAACCAGACAATGCCGATGATCACCAAAGTGACGGCACATGTTGTCCGCAACAGCTGCGCAAAAATATATCGGCTGAATTGCATGGTTAGTCCATTGACGTTGAGGCCTTTAGATAACACATCATCTAGTGGAAACGCAAAAACATTGATTGTTTCTGCACATGGATTCAATGGCCTGATCAGAATTGGCCGCAGTGACAAGGACAGGGCTGGTCATCACGGTTTGACAGGGGGCAAACAACTCTGTTTTATCGTGTCCATCGATCAGGTCGGTCAACATCCCGAAAATCTAAAACAGCAAGGTGAATTAATGGCTAATAAGTTGAAACTCGTTCTGTCGTCTGTAGCACCCGAGGGTGATGTTGTTACAATCTGTCTGATTGGTACCAATGCAACGATTATTCCCCATCTTGATAAAACGACGGCGGCTGAACTGATAGCAGCGATGGGGTCAGCCCAGTTTACAGGCGCGAAGGGCAAAAGCCTGACGCTGTATGGCGCGGCTGGCACCTATCTGCTCATTGGTGTAGGTGACGCGCCTGAGGCCGGACGGGATGCTGAAGATATTGGTGGCAATATTTTCAAGGCCCTCGAGGCAACTGCACAGAAACGTGGACATATGCCCGAGCACCGTCTCGCTGACGATGTCATTGCCGACCTGGTTTTTGGCATGCGGTTAGCTGGCTATCATTTTGAGGAGTATTTCACCGAGACTGACAGCGTTAGCGAAACCATCTCGCTCACCTTGATTGCTGATGGCATTGATGAGCAGCATCCTCTCATCGCCGACCGTAATGCGCTTGTTAATGGTGTCTGTTTGGCTCGTGATCTGGTTTTTGAGCCCGCCAACAAGCTGTATCCCACTGTTTATGCGGATCGGTGCGAAACACTTGTTGAGCTTGGTCTCGAGGTGGATGTTCTGGACGAGGTGGAGATGGAGAATCTTGGGATGGGCGCATTGCTTGGCGTTGGTCAGGGCAGTCGGCGCGAATCACGGATGGTGGTCATGAATTGGAAAGGGGGAGGCAGTGAGGCCCCCGTTGCACTTGTGGGCAAGGGTGTGACCTTCGACACTGGCGGTATCTCGTTGAAACCTCCAAAAGGTATGGAGGATATGAAATGGGATATGGGTGGTTCTGCTGCGGTCACCGGAGCAATGTGTGCCATTGCCGGAAGAAAAGTTCAACGCAATGTTGTGGGTGTGATCGGTCTTGTCGAAAACATGCCTGATGGAAATGCGCAGCGTCCGGGTGATGTGGTCACTGCAATGTCTGGTAAAACAATTGAGGTTATTAATACTGATGCCGAGGGTCGCCTCGTCTTGGCCGACGCACTGCATTACACGGAGACAAGATTCAAGCCGCAGGCTATGGTAAACTTGGCGACATTGACGGGTGCTATTCTGGTCTCACTTGGTAAGGAATATGCTGGCATGTTCTCGAACAGTGACGATCTCTCGGCGCAGCTTGCAGTCGCCGGTGAGGCAACAGACGAGAAGCTGTGGCGCATGCCGATGGGCGAGGCTTATGACAAAATGCTTAAATCACATATTGCTGATATGAAGAATATTGGTGGTCCGTATGGCGGCTCGATCACTGCGGCCTGTTTCCTCGAACGTTTTGTTGATGGTACTCCGTGGGCTCACCTCGACATTGCTGGCAAGGCTTGGTCAGATAAGGCGACCGCAACTGTGCCGAAGGGCGGCACTGGTTTTGGTGTCAGACTGTTAAATCGGATGATCGATCAATGGACGGATGTCAGTCTTTCAAAAAAGGACTAGTTGCCGGGACAGTGAAGTGAAGCAGTGTAATGACCCAGGTTGATTTTTATCATCTGACCCAGTCTGACCTTGAAACGGCGCTGATCATGTTATTGAAAAAGACACTAGCGGCTGGGAAGTCGGCCCTGATCTTGTGTCCAAAGCCGGCTGCAACAGCGCTGGATGCAGCGCTGTGGACACATGAGGCAGAGTCGTGGATGCCGCATGGTGTGGATGATGCCGAGGGTGTCGATGTTGCACCTGTCTGGATTTCAACGGACCCCGAGCGCAATCCAATTAACGCGCCATTTCTGTTTCTGGTCCATGGGCAAAGGCCCCCTGATCTGGGGGGGTTCGAGAGGGTGTTCAACCTGTTTGACGGCCGCTCTGATGCGCAGACCATTGACGCCCGCGTCCAATGGAAGGAGTGGGGAGAAAACGCCGCCCTGAAGCTTGGCTATTATGCGCAATCTGATGATGGAAGATGGCAGAAAAATGCCTGAAATGCAGGCACATGCCTCGATGTCTTGTGGGCAGGTAAATTGGGACTTGTAACCACGCCCAGCATTGCCTATTAAGGCGGCGTAATGGTGATGGCGACCACCGCTTTTGATGAAGCCAACCGTTGCCCACCAATCTTATTGGATGGCTGAACCACTCGACGCAGTTATTTGAAATGCAAAGGAATCACCATGGCCCTCGAAAGAACCTTCTCCATCATCAAGCCGGACGCAACACGCCGTAATTTGACTGGTCATATTAATGCCCGTCTGGAGGAAGCTGGCCTGCGGATTATCGGCCAAAAGCGCAAACAACTGAGCGAGGCTGAGGCCAAGGCTTTTTACGCGGTTCATGCCGAGCGTCCATTTTATAACGACCTTGTTGCATTCATGACCTCCGGCCCGGTTGTGCTGCAGGTTCTTGAGGGCGAGAATGCGATTGCAAAGAACCGAGAAACAATGGGTGCGACAAACCCGGCGGATGCTGCCAACGGAACGATCAGAAAAGATTTTGCTGAGTCGATCGAAGCCAACTCCGTTCATGGCTCTGACAGTCCTGAGAACGCGGCCATCGAAATCGCCTATTTCTTTGCAGGCTGCGAGATCACCGACTAGCAAGCGTTAAACTGGACACATCATAATAATAAAGGCGGGCATTGCCCGCCGTTTGTCTTTGCAGATGATTAAGGCAATGCCGCTAATCTAAAGCAGGGTTCCCGCCATAATAACCAGCGTCAAAATCACCAGACCGGCGATGATTTTGGATGCTGTCATAAAGTTATGATAAAAGGCCAAATGTGCCTTTGCCTGTTTGTCCAGATTGCTTGTGTCCATTCCCAATATCTCCCCATGGCAATTTTCTAGATCTTTATCGCGCATCGTGTTGTTTAAATCAATCCATCCTTCACCCATCAGGCGATCGGTCGCAGTGAGCTGAAAAACAGCCAGTCAGTGTCAGTTGGGCCAAATTACATGATTTTCAAGAAAATCACGCGTCTCCGCATCAGCCGCAGCCAAAATGTCGGCGTAGTTCGCCCAGTGTGGAACAGCGTTTTGAAGTTTCAAATCGCCCGTAACGAGGCTTGCCAGCACAAAGGGAAGAAGTTGATGCTCCAATCGCAGAACACGCTCAGCCAATGTCTGAGTTGTCTCGTCTTTACTGATTTCGAGGTCAGCCTGAAGAATTATTGGTCCATCATCCAAGGCAGCGGTAACAATATGCACGGACGCACCATGATGTAACACCCCAGCATCAAGAGCCCGTTGATGAGTGTTCAAACCCTTAAATGCAGGCAAAATAGATGGATGAATGTTGAGTATTCGGCCAGTGAATCGTCCCACAAAATCGCCACTCAAAACGGCCATATAGCCAGCAAGGAAAATCCAATTGGCTGCCGCCGCTTCGATCGCTTGCCCAAGCGCTGTTTCCTGCGCCTGCCGACTGTTATAGGCTTGTCGGTCAATCAGTGCCGTCGGTAGACCTCGGGTCGCGGCAAATTCAATGCCGGCGCACGGTTTGTTGCTGGCGACTAGGACAATTTCGACGGAGGGTAGTGTCAGCTCGCAGGTCTCAACGAGGCGTTGCATGTTGCTGCCCCTGCCTGATATCAGAATGGCGATACGGGTCTTGGTCAAGAGGCCCAGCTCTCACTATTATGCAAGATAACGGCTGGTTGTGTATCACGCTCGATCAATTTGCCAGCAACCCAGGCGTCGGGTTCAGGTCCTTCCGTCAAGGCAGAAAGCAGCGCGTCGGCGCTGTCGGGCGCAATAAAGAACAGCATTCCAATACCGCAATTAAAGGTTCTGGCAAGCTCATACGTCTCAACATTACCAGCTGTTTGCAACCAGGAAAAAAGAGGCGGCAGCGGATTGCTGGCAAGGTCCAGCACAAGGCTGAGGTCATCATTATAAACGCGGGGCGGGTTTTCAATCAGCCCACCACCAGTGACATGCACGACTCCATGAACACCTCCTGTTGCCAACGCACAGTTCACGGCTTTCTGGTAAAGACGCGTCGGTGTCAGCAAAGCCTCACCCAGAGTTTTATTCGTTTCGCCGGGGGCCGTTGCCGCAAGGTCTGCGCCGGTAACTTCAATAATTTTGCGAACTAGTGAATAGCCGTTCGAATGAACGCCAGAGGAGGGGAGCGCAATGGCAATATCACCTGCTCTCGCCATTCCCGGTTTAAGCAGAGTGCCGCGTTCCGCCGCGCCAACACAAAATCCGGCCAAATCATAGGATCCGGCAGGGTAGATGCCGGGCATTTCGGCTGTTTCGCCGCCAATCAATGCACATTCGACCTCGAGGCATCCATCCGCAATGCCAGCCACAACCTCTGCCGCCACTGTTGGTTCAAGTTTTCCGGTTGCAAAATAATCGAGAAAAAATAGAGGCATTGCTCCTTGAACAAGAATATCGTTCGCGCACATTGCCACCAAATCAATGCCAAGACCCCGATGCAGGCCCAATTGCTTTGCCAGTTCCAATTTGGTTCCAACGCCATCGGTTGCCGCCACCAGAATTGGGTCAGAAAATCCGGCTGCACGCAGGTCAAACAGCCCCCCAAAACCACCAAGCGATGCATCAGCCCCGCTTCGCCTCGTGCGTTTTGCATGGGGCGCGATGTCTGCAACAAGTTGATCACCCGCATCAATATCAACGCCAGCATCCCGATAGCTCAACGATTTGCTGTTTGGATTTTTGTCTGACATGCTGGCTTCATCTGTTGGTAATGGTATAAGGGAGCGGAACGTTGGTATCATAGGGCTTTGCGGTGGTGTATGCAGCATTAATTTTCAGGTGGACCGGAGTTTTGCCAGTCGTTCTGCCAGTCATCTTGCAATCTGTCAAAAGCTGCCTTCTGATCCTTGTATTGCCGCTTCTGATTGTGGGATTGCAAGCCCATGCAGAGGAGTGCAGCACCCCTCAGTTCGGTGTGAACAATGTCAGCATCGACCAGCTCGCTGATACCGCCAGTGAAGCGCGCCAGCTCGGCACGCGCGCTGCCGCCGAGACAGCATTTACCGTAGTGCTTGACCGGCTCTTGAATGATCCAGAGAAAATCAGTCAGTTTCTGGATCGCCATGACCTTGATCAATTTTCCGATTTCGTTCACATCACCGAGGAGAATAGTCTGGAGGGCCGGTACATCGCGCTTCTTGATTTCTGTTTTGATGCCGATCGCTTACGGGCAAGTTTTCGCAAGGATGGTTTGCGATGGACCGAACTTCGCAGCCCCCCCATCCTTGTCGTACCGGTCTGGCAAGGGCCCGATGGCGCGCGCGCCTGGCAAAATGACAATAGCTGGCTGTCAGGGTGGCGTGAGGCTGTAGAGACCTCAAACGGGCTGGTAAATTTTGTGCTGCTGGAACCGACTATCATCAATGAGCGGAGCCTGCGCGCCGAGGATCTGGCAAGGGCCAACCCGGTGACATTAAGCCTTGCCACAACGCTGGCGGAAGCGGAGCAGACAATGCTGGTCATTGCGCGCCTTGACTATGACGGCTCGTCTCCGGTGCTGACGGTGGATGGACAATTGTTCTCCCGTGATGGCGAATTGATAACCACCTTGGCTAAGATGGTGGATCTGCCAGTATCGAGTGATCTTGTCGGTCAACTTGCTGTTGCTCGGTCGCAGATTTTGCAGGAAATGCAGGCCAGTTGGTATGCGGCCAATGCCATTTCGGGCAATGATACCCAGAAGATGACTTTAATCCTGCCGATCAATTCACTTGAGGAGTGGGCGTCACGGCTTGCCGTTTTTGACCAGATTGCAGTGTTCAACGGCTATCGGATCCGCAAGCTCGATTTGACCTCCGGCGTGGTCACGGTAAATGTTGAGGGGACCATCGCCGCAGTGAAGAATGCACTTCTGGCGCAGGGATTATCACTGGTCACGACAGAAGATGGCAACCAGTCGGTCATCCCGCTGATCGGTAATTAAGCAACATCATGCCAATGCAGCAACTTCCCCTTGATTTGCAGATCCGTAGCACCGAAGAGCATGGTGATTTCATCATCAGCGACTGTAATAGCATTGCAGCTCAATGGGTTGATCGCTGGCCGGAATGGGTTGGCCAATTTTGTGCACTGAACATCGCTGGCCCGGAGGCAAGTGGCAAATCGCATTTGGCAGCTGTTTGGCAGGAAAAAACTGGTGCGGTGCTGCTTGGTAATCTTGATGAAAAACTCGCCAATCTTGGCAACAGGCCTCATTTCGTCCTTGATCTCGACAAAGACTCACCGAGTGAGACGGGGTTGTTTCATCTCTTTAATCACACCCGCGAGATCGGCGGTTCGGTGTTGATCATCAGCACTGAGCCGGTGGCCAGACTGGCTTGGCAGCTTCCGGATCTTGCTTCGCGGATGCGGGCTGTCAATCTGGCGATGATTGAGGAACCTGATGACAAGCTTCTGCATGCTTTGTTGCACAAGAATTTTGTCGAACGGCAACTATATGCGCCCGAAAATGTGATCCAGTATCTTGTCGCCCGGATGGAACGTTCATTTGCCGCGGCGCGTGATGTTGTGGTCAAGATGGACCAGCTGTCATTGGCCAACAGAAGTCAGATCACATTGTCACTGGCCAGATCTGTCATGGAACGGGGTCAGGATGATTTCTTCAAGGGCAAGCCGCCGCAATAAGGATTTTGTGGGTGTTCTCTATAGGTCTATCAGTTTGATTTTCTTGTTCTCGATGGCAATTGCAGTCTTGCCGTTTTTCAGCTTCAGGGCTGGCGTCCCAAAAATATCACGTCGCCATCCATCGAGCGCTCGGATTGGAGCATTGTCATCCAGTGCCAAAGCTTCCAGATCATCTGCCGAGGCAATCAGGCGCGGTGCTATGCCATGATCGTCGGTAACATGTTTAAGAAGAACGCGAAGCAACTCCATGATGGCAATGGGTGGCCGCTTTGGTCTTTTGCCATTGTCCCGCACAGGGACATCATCCAGTGATTCTGTCGCTGTCTTTGCAAGAACTTTGAGAACCGGATCAATCAACTTGCCATCGGTGCCGCCAGGAAAATTCCTGATCTTGGAGAAGGCGCTGCGAGTCTCGGGGTTGCTGCCAGCCAGATCAATCAAAGTCTCATCGCGAACAATGCGGTTGCGTGGCAGGTTACGCGTCTGCGCCTCACGCTCACGCCAGGCGGCAAGATGCATTAGTCGGAGCATGGCTGGAGGCTTCATATGGCGAATCTTGATGCGTTTCCAGGCATCCTCCGGTGTTGTCCGGTAGGTATCCGGGCTGGCAAGCCTGTCAAATTCATCTGCCAGCCAAGCGACACGTCCCTGTTTGTCCAGCCGGTCAATAATGATCGGGTACAATTGTGCCAGAAAAATCACATCATCTAACGCATAGACAATCTGCCGGTCACTGAGAGGGCGCTTTGACCAGTCGGTAAAACGGGATGTTTTGTCGATATCATGGTCAAGAACGGCCTTGACCAACTTGTCATAGCCAACCTGATCGCCTTGACCCATAACCATTGCAGCGATTTGCGTGTCATAAACGGGGCGGGGCAGGTCACCCATCAAATTCATAAAAATCTCAAGGTCTTGATGCGCCGCATGAAACACTTTGACAATGTCCTCATTGCGCATCAAATCCCAAAGCTTCCCCAGCTCCAGGCCTTGTGCCAGAGGATCGATACAGACCGCTTCGTCACCATCGCTGATCTGGATCAGACAAAGCTGCGGGTAATATGTTTTCTCCCGCATGAATTCAGTATCCACTGCCAGAAAGGACGCTGACCGGAAGCGTTCTATAACGGCGTTGAGCGTCTCTGTGGTGGTGATTGGCTCGGTTGTTTTTGGTGTGGTGGTGCGTGTGGATACTGGGTTGCGTGACATATTTACCGCTGTTTTCATGACCTGCGTTCGCTTTGGAATGCCGGAGGTATAGAGGAAAATTTGTGACAGGTGAAGGCAAACCTATTGAAAAGGGCAATTTCCAGCCATATTTCCAAATTAGATGATAAGGGTTGTATCAATGAAACTGACAAATCAAAGCTGTTTGCTGTCTCTGGCCGTTATTGGCTTTGGGGCGACAACGCAACTGGCCACCGCCGGTGGTATTACGGCGCATAAGGCATTTTACGAGATGCGCCTTGGCGATCGTGTGCAAAATTCAAACATCGTCAATGTCGTAGGCAGATCGGCCTTTGTTGTTGAGCGTGATTGCGATGGATGGGTTTCCGTCGAGGACTACATGATCGAATTTATCAATGATAATGGTGGCAGTGACCGGATTCTCTCACATTTTGAGTCATGGGAGGCTGATAGCGGCGATAAGTTCAGTTTTGACGTAACCGAAGACAGCACATTTCTCGGACGCAAGGATTTTGGGGGGTTTGCCGATCTGTCCTCCACATACAATGGCAGCGCTTTTTTCTCGCTTGAACCCGAGGCCGAACTGGAGTTGCCTGAGGGCACTTATTTTCCGGTGCGCCATCTTGAGAGCATCCTTGATGCCGCCGACAGCGGTAAGACGATGATGGCAGCTACGATTTTTACCGGCGGCGAGCCCGATGACGCGTTGATGACGACGAGTACAGTCGTTGGTGGCTGGCAGGTGGAAGATGATGCGATAGACCTTGGTGGGCTGCGCGAGGATGGTTTTTGGCCCATTCAGGTGGCGTATTTCAAGCCATCAGCGACGACGGCTGAGCCTGAATATGAGATAAAATTCTCAATGCAGCCCAATGGTGTTGTCCGCAATTATGTTATTGATTACGGCGATTTCAGCATCGCAGCCGACCTCACCCGGATTGAGGATATCGAAGAACCTGTCTGTCGTTAACAGGCCTTCCTGTTACTGCATTTGCGCCAGTAAAGCTGCTCCGGCTGCCGCTGCTGTGGTTCCACATTGCGCTGGCACTAGCCGCGTAACTGGATTGCGTGCCGTGACATAGCCTGGCCATTTGCGTGGCACGGTCCGGTAAATCCGTTCCATCTCTGCCAACATGCCGCCGATGACGATCACGTCAGGGTCGATTATCGTGATCAGGGCGGAGGTGGCCCGCCCGAGCCGGTCCTCGAGCACCTGCAGCGTGCTCTCGGCAACGATATCACTGTTGGCTGCAGCGCTGGCAATGGCAGTGGCACTGGCCCGGCTTTCAGTGATTTTGAAGTAATCCTGCTCAACACCCTCAGCCGAAACAAATGTCTCCATACAACCGGTGCGCCCGCACCAGCAATCATGACCATCCAATTCATAGGGGACCGGGGCGGGAAGCGGCAAATGGGCCCAATTTCCAGCGACACCATTGGCACCAATAAGCGTGCGCCCGTTAGCGACAAAACCACCTGTGCACGTCGCATCGATATGCATGCCAAACACCGTTTTAGCGTCTCGCCCGGCGCCATGCAATGCTTCATAGAGGGTAAAGGAGGCACCATAGCCTGAGACGACGATTTCGCGTCCGAGGCTGGCCTGCAAATCCTGTTTTATCGGCTTGCCATAGAGCCAGCCAATCGGCGTGTTCTGGATGACGTCATCAAGCATGACACCGGGCAGCGCTATGCCTGTGAGTCCGGGTGCCATTGCTCGCTTTTCTAGCTCGGCTACACTGTTGCTGATCGCCAACAGGCAGTCACGATAGCTGTCGGTGGGCGTTGGGGTTTGGAAGTCACCAACAACTTCGCCGCCATCCGATAGGATAGCGGCGTGAATGTAATTCTTGTCGACAGACAAGCCCAGCATTTAGGTACAGCGGTGCTGTCTATTTAATTTTGGCTTCACGAAACAGCACATGCTTGCGTGCGCGTGGATCATATTTCATCACCTCAAGCTTTTCCGGCTTGGTGCGCGGGTTTTTCTTGGTGACATAAAAATAGCCGGTGTCGGCTGTGCTGACGAGCCGGATTTGCAGGGTAGCTGGCTTTGCCATGGCTATTGCTCCTTAAAACGGTCGGAGATCCCGACGGCTGGTCTGCACGCTGAGAGGATCTTCGAAAAACTGAATTCGGCCGCCAAACTGCGCGATCATGCCGCTTTTGTCAAGTCAGGTTCAGCGCCTTTTTCGCCCGCCTTTGCGCTTTGCAACGCTGGTGCTGCCATGCACGCCGGCTTTGCCTCTTTTGACCTGCCGGTGGGAGGAGGAGCCCTTGCGCTTCTTTTTGTCCACTACCGTGCCACCCTCGATCCAGCGCAGCAGAATACCGCCGCTTATTGGTGTGACCTCATCGACCTGCACCTTCAGTGCGGTGCCAGTGGTGAAGCACCAACCACTTTGCCGCCCAGTCAGGGATCGTCCTGCCGCGTCAAGATCATAGAAATCATCTGGTAGACCGGCCAGAGGCAAAAAACCGTCCGCAACACCATCCTCAAGCCGGACAAATGTGCCAAAACCGGTAATGCCGACAATCACCCCTTCGACAACATCGCGTAGCCGTGTTGTAAACAAAGCAGCGGCAAAACGGTCGATTGTACGCCGCTCAGCGGCAGCAGCATTGGCCTCGGTCTCAGAAATATGAATGCAGATTTCGGCAATTTGCTCGTCCGGCAGTCCATTCAATCCATCACGTGGTGCCGTTTTCAAATTGGCAGCGTCAATCAACGCCCGATGCACAAGCAAATCCGAATAGCGTCTGATCGGTGAGGTGAAATGCGCATAATTCCGCAAAGACAGGCCAAAATGACCAATATTATCAATGCTATATACTGCCTTTGCCTGGCTCCGTAAAACGGCCTCATTAACCATCATTTCATCTGATGTGTTGGCAACCTTTACAAGCAGGCTGTTGAATTGTCGGGGACGCAACACCTGTCCCTTGGCAAAGGGCGCGCCGATCACGGTGGCCAGTTCGAACAGGCTGTCTGTCTTTTTTGGATCGGGTGAGTCATGAACACGGAAAACGCATGGCTTGCGCGCGCCAATGAGGCTATCGGCAGCTGCGACATTGGCCGTGATCATGAAATCCTCAATCAGCCGCTGCGACTCACTCTGGCTGCGCTGGCTGATGGCGATGGCCTCACCATCCTCATTCATCACGACCCGGCGTTCTCTTAGATTTAGTGCCAGCGGTTCACGCGCTTGCCGCGCTTGATTAAGAGCCCGCCATGCACCAAAGAGATTGTGCAACACGCCATGCCCAACCCCAATGTCAGTTTCATCGAGGGTCCCCTCAAAAACCGACTGTACCTGATCATAGGTCAGTCTTGCGTGCGAGCGGATCAGCGCACGGTAGATGTGGAAATCGGTTCTGTTGCCAAACTTGTCAATGACGATTTCGGCTACCATCGCAGCGCGGTCCTCATCAGGGCGCAGCGAGCATAAATCATTTGATATGCCTTCCGGCAGCATTGGCACAACCAGATCTGGCAGGTAGACCGAGTTGCCACGGCGACGCGCCTCTTCATCCAACGCAGAGCCCGGGCGCACATAGTGGGCAACGTCGGCAATCGCCACCACCAAGCGCCAGCCACCATCATCATTCGATTCGGCAAAGACGGCATCGTCGAAATCACGAGCATCGGCGCCATCAATTGTGACCAGCGGCATGTCACGCAAATCATTACGGCCCTTTGCCGGCAGCACACGAAGCCCCCGGGACTCGGTGAGGGCCGTCTCAGGAAATACGTGTCGAATACCAAATTCGGCAAGGGCAAGTGCGCTGAAGGCACCTTTCTGGTCAACCGGACCCAGATTGCGGACGATTCGTGCCATTTTGCCGAGATAGCCACGCGAGGACACCATTTCAGCTTCAACAAGATCACCCGCGTTACAGGGGAAGTCAGCCGATGACTGCAAATTTACCGGGTGCCTCTTGCCGCGTTCGGCTGGGACCAGCATCAACCCCTTGGCCGCCGTCTCAACAACGCCAAATAGACGTTGTTGCTGGCGTTCCAGAACGCGAATGATGCGTGCCTCGTAATGCGCTGGTCCTGTGCGGGCGAGGCGGGCAAGGATTGTCTGGCCACTGGCGGGCGCGCGCCCTGCCTTGCGGCTTAGAATCACCCGTATTTCCGGCAGATCACCATCGTAGCTTCCGGTGGGTCTGGCGAGACCATCGCCGTTGTCGTCAAATGACACAAGTTCAAGAACTGTGACCTCAGGCAATTGGTCCGGAGTGGCAACGCGTCGACCTTCGCGCCGGTCGATTTTGCCGGCTTCAGCCATTTCGCGCAACAAACGCCGCAGCGGCGCGCGCTGTTCAACTGGCAGTTTGAAAGCGCGGGAAATATCGCGCGGCGAGGGCGGCGACGGGCAGCTGTTTATAAACTCGATTATCGCCCCTTCGTCCGGTAGATCAACGGTCACCTTGTCCTGTTCTGCCACTAGCTCGCCTTCGGTACCGCTGGCGTTTTTGTAGCGGCTTTTTTCCCCGTAGTTTTCTTTTTAGAAGCCTTCTTTTTGGCTGTCTTCTTTGATGCCACTTTTTTTGTGGCAGCCTTTTTGGGGGCCGGTGCCTTCGCAGCTTTCGCGGCGAGCAACGGGAGTGCTTCCTCAAGTGTCATTTCGCTGATGTCGCTTCCCCTCGGAAGCGTTGCACGCAGCTTGTTATGTTCAACATAGGCGCCATAGCGTCCGGCTTTGACATGGACATCACCGCCGTTGGGATGTTGGCCCAGCACCCGGCCCTTTTTCTTCGCGGCCTCGGCAAGCAGATCAACCGCGCGGTTCAAGCCAATTATTAGCAGATCATCCTCCGCCGGCAGGCTGGCGAAACTGCCTTGATATTTCAGATAGGGGCCAAACCGGCCAAGGCCAGCTTGGATCATATCGCCGGTCTCAGGATGTGGACCAACATCGCGTGGCAAAGCCAATAAACCAATGGCACGCTCCAGGTCCAGATCAGCCGCCGACAACCCTTTCGGCAGAGAAGCGCGTTTTGGCTTTTTTGTTTCCGGATCCCCAAGCTGAACATAGGGGCCATATGGCCCACGTCGCAGATAAATCGGCAGGCCGGTAGCAGGATCGTCACCGATGTTCTTGTCACCGACGGGTGCATTGTCTTCGTCGGCGTCATCACCACTTGAAAGCTGGCGAGTGAATTTACACTCTGGATAGTTGGAACAGCCGACAAATGCCCCAAACTTGCCAAGTTTAAGGCCAAGACGGCCACCATCACAATTTGGACAAGTGCGGATTAGCGCGCCGTCATCACCCTTTTTGAAGAAATGCGGTCCTAACTCCTCGTCCAACACATCCAGCACATTGGTGATTGTCAGATCCTTGGTGCCATCAATGGCTGATTTGAAGTCCCGCCAGAAGATACCAAGTAATTCTCGCCAATCCAGTTCGCCAGCTGATACTGCATCCAACTGACTCTCCAGCTTGGCGGTGAAATCATATTCGACATAGCGGTCAAAGAAATTGTTCAAAAAGGTTGAGACAAGACGACCCCGATCTTCCGGGATAAACCGGTTACGGTCTTTGATCACATAGTTTCGCGTCTGCAGAACCTGCATAATGGACGCATAGGTCGATGGTCGGCCAATGCCGAGCTCCTCCATACGCTTGACAAGGCTGGCATCGGTGAAACGGGGCGGTGGCTGGGTAAAATGCTGTTCAGGAGTAATTTTACGAGTGGCCAGCGCCTCAGCTTTGGACATTTCTGGCAGAATGACACCACCGGAGCCCTGATTGCCGTCTGCTGATTTGTCTCGGTCATCTGCTGCATCTTTACTCTCACGGTAGACTGACATAAAGCCATCAAAGACGATGACCTGCCCATTTGCCCGCAAGGTCACGCTGTTCGCCATATCACCAATGTCGACACCAGTCTGGTCAAGCTCCGCTGATTGCATCTGGCTGGCGATGGTCCTCTTCCAGATCAATTCATAAAGGCGGGCCTGATCATGGTCGAGATAAGACCGGATCTTGTCTGGGGACCGGCTGATATTGGTTGGCCGGATGGCCTCATGTGCCTCTTGGGCATTGGCGGCCTTTGTCTTGTAGACACGTGGTTTTTCCGGGACATATCGCGCGCCATATCGCGTGCCAATATCATCACGCAATGCGGCGATGGCCTCGGTGCCAAGCTGAACCCCATCAGTTCGCATATAGGTGATCAGACCGGTGGTCTCACTGCCAATGTTGATACCCTCATAGAGCTTTTGGGCAATTTGCATGGTCCTGCTGGCGGAGAAACCAAGTTTCCGGGATGCTTCCTGCTGCAATGTCGAGGTGGTAAAAGGCGGGGAGGGATTACGGCGGACGCGTTTAGTCTCAATATCCTTGACGAACAGCGCGCAGCTGTCGATTTTTGCAACCGCTGCCAACGCCTTGTCTTCGGTGCCTATGCTCAGCTTTTCCAACTTCTCGCCGTCCAGATGGGTCAACCGGGCGTTAAAATTGCGACCATCGGCCTTTCCCAGTTCGGCCTCCACACTCCAATATTCATGGCTGATAAACGCCTCGATCTCTGCTTCACGCTCACAGATCAGTCTAAGGGCAACAGATTGCACGCGGCCGGCGGAACGTGATCCCGGCAGTTTGCGCCACAATACGGGTGACAGGGAAAAGCCGACCAGATAATCAAGAGCGCGGCGAGCGCGGTAGGCGTCAATCAGCTCTGTGTCGAGATCACGTGGTTGGTTCATCGCCTGCAAAATGGCATTTTTTGTCACTTCGTTGAAAACGACGCGCTCAATGTCTTTACCCTCCAAAAGCTTCTTTTCTTTGAGATGCTCCAGCACATGCCAACTGATGGCCTCACCCTCACGATCCGGGTCAGTTGCCAAAATCAGCTTGTCTGCCGTTTTCAGGGCAGTTTTGATTTCCTTGAGATGTTTCTCTGAACCGCTTGAAACTTGCCATTTCATCGCAAAATCATCATCTGGCGCCACCGAGCCGTCTTTGCTTGGCAGGTCACAGACATGGCCATATGACGCCAGCACCTTGTAGTCGTCACCAAGATAACGATTGATGGTTTTGGCTTTGGCGGGGGACTCAACGATGACGAGTTTCATGCGCTTCCTCAGGGATTGATGAAGGGCATGCGATAGTACGTTAAGCAGAATTTGTCAAAACTCTAGTGAAAAAAAATTACAATGTAACAAGTTTTGACACCCGGTTTCCGTGATGTCTTGTGATTATTTCAGCGAGTTCAAGCTCGAGCAGGGCAGCTTGGACACAGGCAGTCGGCGCATCACACCACCGGACCAAATCAGCAAGATCGGTTGGCGCTGTGCCAAGTCCTTCAAGGATGACTTTGCGGCAATCGGCGATCTCTGCCTCTGATCCGGGAAGGGAAGCAGGCCCGTCCCACTCGGCCGATGCGGGCACACCCGCCTTAATGGGACGGGCCAGGCATTCGATGATGTCTTCACTGTTCTGCACCAATGTTGCGCCGTCCCGGATCAAAATATTACACCCGCTTGATCGTGGATCGAGTGGAGACCCGGGAACGGCCATGACCTCGCCGCCACGCTCTGTTGCCTCGCGCGCCGTGATCAGCGACCCGGAGCGCGCCGCAGCCTCAACCACCACCCCCCCCCGCGCCAGACTGGCGATGATGCGGTCGCGACCGGGGGAGTG
>ERZ802830.689-NODE-689-length-33693-cov-12.7847_pt1 | contig 33693 bp, 36 predicted proteins | sample MGYA00345654_ERZ802830 | MGnify/ENA primary metagenome ERZ802830 (study PRJEB30503, sample SAMEA104212375) | marine metagenome | biome: Westerlies Biome; feature: [SRF] surface water layer (ENVO:00010504) within the epipelagic zone...; material: water... | reverse complement strand
TAGGGGTTATCCTAGTCATAAGTTCATACGAAATCAAATTACTATCTTTTGCTATCTTCGTATGAGTATTCTTTTCGTTCCAAAGTATACACCAATCACCAATATTGCAATTAGATATATTTGTTACGTCTATTGATATAAGATCCATGCTTACTTGGCCAAATATTTGTGCGACTTGATCGTTGATCACTACTTTAGAAGTATCCTTAATTGATTGCGGAAAGCCATCAGCATATCCAGCATAGACAATAGCGATTTTCATATCTTTTTTTGCAATAACTCTTCCGTTATAGCCTACTCTATCATTTTGTTTTATATTTCTAATTTCTATAATCTTTGATCTGAAAGTCATTGCTGATTTTAATTTCTTATTTCCAAGAACACCACCATATAGACCAATACCTGACCTTACCCAGTCAAAACATTGATCTGGAAAATTTAAAATACAACCAGTATTGCCTATACTTTTTTCAAAATTAGCTTCTAATGAATTAGTAAGCTGATCAAATAATTTGAATTGTTTATCATTTAACTGATCTTTAGGGTTATCAGAGCATGCCAAATGAGACATTAATACATATTTTCTTTTATTTAAATCATATAATTTATGTAGAGATGTTATCTCTTCTGGAAGAAACCCAAGTCTATTCATTCCAGTATTTACTTTTAACCATATATTGATATCTGAGTTTTCAAAAGCAAATAACTGATTTTTGTTATGAACTACTAAATCAAATTTATTGTCGTATGCAATTTTAAAATCATCTTTAGAATATACACCTTGCATTAAGAGTATTTTTTTTGATGTATATTTTCTAACTATAGTGGCTTCTTCTAATCTAACTAACCCATAACCATCCACAAGATCATCTATTGATTTCGTAATAATATCTAAACCATGACCATATGCATTGGCTTTTAATATAGCCATAAATTTAGTATCAGTTTTAAGTAAAGATTTTAAATAAATAATATTATTTCTAATAATGTCTATATCGATTATGAGTTCTGCTGATGGTTCTCTCATTCAAATGAATCGTAAAATCCATCATTTGAGAAATTTTCAAATCGTGTATATTCTTTTAAGAAAGTTAGATAGCAAGTTCCTATAGGGCCATTCCTTTGCTTGCCAATGATTACTTCTGCTTTATTTCCTTGGTCTGAATCTTCATTATAAACCTCATCTCTATAAAGGAATAAAATAACATCTGCATCCTGCTCAATTGCTCCAGAGTCTCTTAAATCTGACATAATTGGCCTTCTGTTAGGTCTTGAGTCTACACCTCTATTCAACTGTGATAGTGCAATAACTGGAACGTTTAACTCTCTTGCTAATGATTTTAATGATCTTGATATTTCAGAAATTTGATTAACTCTATTTTCAGTTGATCCGGGTACCTGCATCAATTGGAGATAATCAACAACAATAAGAGACAATCCATTTTCTTCTGATCTATGAAGTCTTCTAGATTTTGCTAAAAGCTCCATTGGTGATAACAAAGAGCTATCATCAATATATAAAGGTTTATTCTTTAATCGCTCGCCCTCTTCAAATATTTGCTTCAATTCATTGTCTTTGAGCATGCCGGACCTTACTTTTTGTTGATCAATTTTACACATGCCTGAAAGCAATCTAGTTGTTAATGATTCTCCAGGCATTTCTAAACTAAAAATTAAAACTGCACCTTCATTATCCTCATTTAAAAGAACATTTTCTGCTAAATTCATTGCAAACGCAGTCTTGCCCATACTCGGTCTTCCAGCTACTACAATCAAATCACCATTTTGAACACCCTGTAACTTTGTATCTAAGTCTTTAAAACCTGTAGAATTCCCAATGATATTACCCCTTCCCATTTTAGATAATTCATGAAGTCTATCCATTGTTGCAGGAATAAGTTCATTCATTGACTGTAATGCACTGTCAGATAAATTTGCTTGTTCATTAAGTGCAAATATTTTTCTTTCAGCCTCATTTAAAAGACTGGCGCCATCTTGTCCTTGAGGATTATTAATTAACTCAGCAATCTCAGAATTTGTTTTCATAAGTTGGCGAGTAATAGATCTTTGTCTAATTATCTCAGCATATGCTTCTATATTGGCAGCGGTTGGTGTACTTGTAGCAAGCTCAATTAGATAATTTTTTCCACCAATTTTATTTAGAAGATTTTTATTATCTAATTTTTCAGAAACCGTTATAGGATCCAGAGGTTTGTTCTCTTCAATAAGCTCAAACATTGATTCATAGATTAATTGATGGTCTTTGCCTTGAAAATCTTCATGATTGATTATAGGAGTTACTGTATCAAATCTTTCAGTTTCAAGCATAAGGCCGCCCAAAACAGCTCTTTCAGCCTCCCTTGCTTGTTCGTTTATATTTTGCGTTATATCAGACATGAAACATGATTTTTACATCATATTTTAAAATACACAACTACTCTGGCAATACTTTAACTAAAACTTCAACAGAAACTTCAGAATGAAGAGCTATAAAAATACTATGATCACCCTGTTCTTTAATAGGTCCATCAGGTAATTGCACTTCACTTTTATCAATATTAATGTCAATAGCAACAAATGCATCAGCTATTTCTCTAGTACCAACAGAACCGTAAAGAGCTCCTTCTTCAGTAACTGGAACTTTTATTTCACATGAAGCTCCCTCTATAGTTGCAGCTCTTCCTTGTGCTTGAGCTAGAGCATCTGCAGAGGCTGCAGCTAATTCATCTTTTCTAGATTCAACTTCAGCGATATTTTTTTCACTAGCAAAAGCAGCTTTTTTCTGAGGAATTAGAAAATTTCTTGCATAGCCAGACTTAACATCTACTACATCACCAATTTCACCTAACCTTTGTATTCTGTCTAATAGTATAATTTTCATGATTATTGATGCATATCCGTGTATGGGAGAAGAGCTAAAAATCTAGCTATTTTTATAGATTTAGTAATCTTTCTTTGGTTTGATGCTGAAATACCAGTAACTCTTGCAGGAACTATTTTCCCAGTTTCAGTAATAAACTGCTTTAAGATATCAGTATTTTTATAATCAAAATTATTTGGTAATTGAAACTTTTTCATTATTCTTCCTCTACTTCGGTAGGAGAATCTTTAGAATCCTCTTTATCAGAGACTTCTTCAGTTGATTTCTCTAACTTCTTATCTTTCTTTATAACCTTCTCACTCTCTTCAGTTGATTCAGATTTTTTATTCTTGCTCTCTAATGCTTCAGTTAATAAAACTGAGTCCTCACCAGACAGGTCTTTAACAGCAAGTATTAAATGTCTAATAATCGCCTCGTCATACTTAATCTTAGTTTCTATCTCAGATATATTTTTAGGATCTCCCTGCATACGGTATAGCAGATAATGCCCTTTATGGTGATTATTTATTGAATAGGCAAGTTGTCTTCTGCCTATATCTTCTACTTTTTTTATTTCAAATGAGTTATCAGTTAACAGTTTTTCAAATTTCGTTTGGAAATCAGCAACCTTGGAAGATAGGTTGGGATTAATGATTAATATTGTTTCGTAATTGTTCATATTTACCTTATGGTTAAAGATTTTCTCTTGTTTAAGAAAACCAAGGATGGTGCATTCTAATGTAATTATTTTTTACAATCAATACTCACCTTTAGCCCAATTTAAAAACTTAGATATAAGGCTCTGATTATTTTCAAGAATAAAGTTCTCTTTTTTCTGCATATGACCATGAGAAACTAAGCCAATTGATGTAGCATATATTGGATTTTGAAGTATATTTTCCATTCCTTGGAATTTTGAAGGGACTCCAAGTCTTACACTAGTTTGAAAAATTGATTCTGCCAATTCAACCACTCCTTCCATTTTTGAGGTTCCACCAGTAAGAACAATTCCAGCAGGTATTTTTTCTTCAAATCCATTCCTGCTTATTTCTGCTTTAACTAGCTGGCATAGTTCTATATATCTTGGCTCAATAAATCCTGCTAAAGTTCTCCGTGCTAATTCCGTAGGCGGCCTTCCTCCAACTCCCCTAACTTCGATTACCTCTTCATCATTTGTAAATTCAGGTACTGCACAGCCTTGTTTCTGCTTTATATCTTCTGCCTCGGGTGTAGGGGTTCTTAATGCAACAGCAATATCGTTAGTAACCATATCCCCTGCAATAGGAATATTTCCTGTAAAACCTATTGAGCCTGCTTGGAAAATTGCTATATCAGTTGTACCACCACCAATATCAACTAAACATACTCCTAAATCTTTTTCATCATCTGATAGGATTGAATGAGAACTTGCTAACTGCTCAAGAACATAACCTTCAACTTTAAGACCACAATTTTTTACACACTTTTCAATATTCATTACTGCATTATTGGAACATGTAACTAAATGAACTTTTGCTTCAAGTCTAACCCCAGACATTCCAAGCGGGTCTTTAATGCAATCTTGATCATCAATGACAAATTCTTGAGGTATTACGTGTAAAACTTTTTGATCTGATGGAATTGCAATCGCTTGAGCTGATTCAATAACCCTTTCTATATCAGAAGCGGAAACTTCTTTATCTTTAATTGCTTCGATACCTTGCGAATTAAAACTTCTAATATGATTTCCAGCTATTCCTACATATACTGATTTTATCTTTTCCTCGATCATTGATTGAGCTTGCTCAACAGCTTTTTGAATAGCATCAGTTGTAACATCAATATTTACAACAACACCCTTTTTCAATCCGCTAGATGGATATGAACCAAGAGCAATAATTTCGAGATTATCTTGAGTATCATATTCACCTACAATACAAACTATTTTTGAGGTACCAATATCCAAACCAACTACAATATTTGATTCCCTTGAAGTGTTATTTGCCATAATTTAATGCTACCCCATCCTTATATCTTAAATCTATCATACTAGGTATAGAGTTGTTTTCGTATACATAATTTAAGCTTTGTTTAAAAGAGTTTAGTCTTGTTTCTGATATATCCTTACCAAATTTTATAGTTAAACTGTCTTCAAAAAATAATGTCCAACCTGATGAATATTTAAAATCTAGTTTATTGAAACTAAATTTGGATAATGTTTCAGTGTTATTGATATATTTAATTAATTTACTTGCATCTTCAATTTGATTGCTTGGGCAAAAAACTTTGATGAGATAATTATCAGTTTTATCGAAATTAAAAGTATTTAATTTCCTATCAATATAGTATTTATCGTTCCATATAAATAGCGGGATCTTGGTAATAATGTTTATTTTTACATTGCCATTAATTCTGAATACAACTTTAAAATCCTCAATCCAATCTTGGTTTAAAAGAATTTCTTTTATGCCTTCTTTTGAATTGGTAGATTTTAGATTTGTGATTAAATCTTTCTGAGCAGAGTAGATAAAGCCATCTTCAAAAATTATTTCAATATTCTTATATTGCTTACATGAAGTTAAAATTACTAGAAAAAAACTTAAAAAAAATAATTTATAAATATGCATCTTCAATTATTAAATCAACAAGTTTTTTGTAAGAAATACCAGCTAGTGCTGCCGATTTCGGAACACAGCTATGATTGGTCATACCTGGAACAGTATTAATTTCTAAAATATAAAATTTACCCTCTTTATCTTGAAGAAGGTCTACTCTTCCCCATCCTGAGCAGCCTAAAGCTTTAAAAGCTTCCAGTGATAAGTCTTCTATCTCTTTCTTTAAATCTTTTTCAAAATCAGCCTCAGTTAATTGAGTTGAATTAGAAATATATTTTGCATCATAATCATAAAAACTATTTTCAGTTTTAATCTCCAAAATAGGCAAGCATTTATTATTCAAGATAGAAACGGTGAACTCTCTATGATCAATAGACTCCTCAAAAAGAAAACCTCTGTCAGTGTTTTTAGCACTTAAAACAGATTTACTTAAATCTGCTAAAGATTTTATTTGGAAGATATCAATACTCGAACCATCTTCTTCGGGTTTTAAGAATAGCTCTTTTATTTCCTCGCCATATTTTTCTTTAAAAATACTAAATGGCGATTGTATTTCTTTATCCAAATTTTTTATTGAAAAGCCTCTTGGTGTTGGAATAGATTTAGATTCTAAAATATTTTTAAATTTACTTTTATTCCAAGTGTTCTTGCATGCATCATAACTTGAACCAGTGTATAAAATACCCATTTCATCAAGGTCTTTTTGAAGAGTTCCAGACTCACCCTCAAACCCATGAAGTGCAATAAAAACAATATCGAATTCTCTTAGAAAATCTAAATCAGATATATTATTTAGATCAACTAATTTAGCATCGTATCCAAGATCTTGGCATGCTTGAAAAATACCTTCTCCACTTTTTATTGAGACTTCTCTTTCAGATGATGATCCCCCAAAGAGAATTATAATTTGTTTTATATTTGCCATTTAGTCTTTATAGCAGCACAAATTAATGAAACGCTACCTGCTCCTTGAGTTACTAGAATATCAAAATCGTTAGAAGAGCTTTTAATATCATTTATGATAGATTTATCAGAGCTATGACAAGCATTTGACTTTCCATTTTGCTTAATACTTTCAAGGAGCTTCTTAGAAGAAATACCTTTGATGGGAGTTTCGCTAGCTTCATATATATCTAATAAAAATAGTGAATCTGGTAAAGATAAAACCTCAATAAAATCATTGTATAGTTGTGCGGTTCTAGTATATCTATGAGGCTGAAAAACCATGCAGATCTTTTTATTAGGGAATGCTTGATAAATTGCATCTATAGTAGACTTAATTTCTTCAGGATGATGTCCATAATCATCTATTAAAGTAATTTCTTTCTTATCTATCTTTAAGTTATGCTTTTCAAATCTTCTAGATACGCCTGTAAATTTTTTTAAGCCTCTTTGAACATATTTAAGAGCTACTCCCTCCTCAAAGCTTGCAGCAATTGCAGAAGCAGCATTATAAACATTATGTATTCCTGCTAAAGGCAAGCTGAACTTGTAAGTTTTATTTTTAAAGTGATCTATTAAGTTAAAATATTGATGTTTGTTTTTATAGCATATGTCTTTTATTTGGTAATCACTTCTTGAAGAAAAGCCAAATGAAATCTGTCTTCTTGGGATTTTCTTTGCAACCTTCTTAATATTCTTATCATCTTTATTGATTATTAGAGCACCATAAAAAGGAATATTTTCTGCAAACATTTGAAAAGATTTAAGCAGCTTCTCAATGTCATTATCAAAGAAACTTAAATGATCGTTATCGATATTTGTAAAAACCCCAACATCTGGATGAAGATGCAGGAAAGATCCATCGCTTTCATCAGCTTCTGCTATTAGGTAATTTCCACTTCCTAATTCAGAGTTTTTACCAATACCAAGAACTTTACCTCCAACAATATATGTAGGGCTTAAAAGTGCTTCACTAAAAATACTTGCAATCATGCTTGTCGTAGTAGTTTTTCCATGGCTGCCTGCTACAGCAATACTCTCATAACCTCTCATCAGACTTCCTAACATTTGCGCTCTTGGAATAATAGTAATGCCATTTCTTTTAGCAAATCTATATTCTGGATTTGAGTTCCTTATTGCAGATGACATCACTAGCAGATCTGCTTTACCAACATTTTTTTCTTTATGTGAATAAAAAACTTTAGCTCCAAGCTTTTTTAAGTTAGTTAATGATTTAGATTTTTGAATATCTGATCCACTAATCTTATAACCTTTTCTTAACAGCAGATATGCTATTCCAATCATCCCTGAGCCTCCAATCCCAACAAAATGAATATGTTTGATCTTCTTTAATGGATTCATAATTAATTGTTCTCTAAAACTGAAGTAAATATTTTATGAGCTGCATCCATATGATTAGTTTTAAATTCTGCTTGTTGCCATATTAAATATTCTTTTGTTTCAATTATATTTTTTATACTACTTTTTAAAATATCTATTCCATACTCCTGCTCATGCACCAAACCAATTCCATCTTTTTCAACATATCTTGCATTAAGTAATTGATGATTATCGACAGCATTTGGAAGAGGTATCATTAAAGTTCCTTTTTTCATTGAAATAATTTCAGATAAACTAAGCGCGCCGGCTCTGGATATTATAAAATCAGCCCAATCAATTTGAGAATCTGGATTATCAAAAAATTCTTTGACCTCAACTTCCTTTAAATTTTCGTATAACTTTTCTACTTCTAGTTTTTTACCTTTTCCGCATTGATGTCTTATAGATATTGGAATATTGATATCATTGAATATAGGTGGCAGATTGTCATTAAGATATTTTGCTCCTTGGCTACCTCCTGTAATATAAATTCTTACATGATCATCGGTTCTATTTTGTATCTTGGATACAAATGATTTTCGAATAGGATTTCCTATAACTTTCGATTTTTTTATATTCTTATTATGCAATGGCATTCCTAGAAATATCTTTTTTGAAAATTTTGAAATAATCTTATTCGCTGATCCTAATACTGTATTTTGTTCATGAACATATATAGGTTTTAAAAGTATCAATCCAGCAATAGCTGCTGGGATGCTTATAAAACCGCCAAAAACAATTATTGAATCCACTTTATTATTCCACAAAATCTTAAGCACTTTAAAAACATTCATAGGAAGACTTAGTAAAACTAAAACTTTACTCTGAATGCTATTTCCTCTATAACCATTCATACCAATATGTTCATATTGAATTTCTGATATATCTTTTATGGCATTTCTTTCAATTAAATTATTGGTGCCTAGAAAAATAGCTTTATGGCCATTATTTATAAACTCTTTACTGACCTCGGTTGCTGGATACACATGCCCGCCGGTTTTGGCTGCTGCTATTAAAACATTCATTTGTTAGTAAAATTTGTTTTCATTATTAATTCTAAGCACTATTGCGATGAAGGACATCATAATAATCATGCTTGTACCTCCATAACTTATAAATGGTAATGTTAAACCTTTTGTTGGAAGAAGACCTATATTTACTGCTAAATTAAATATTGCTTGAACAGCAATTAAAAAACCAATACCAAAAGTTACAAAACCTTGAAAGAATCTCTTTAAAATTAAAGATTGCATTGCAATAGAAAAAATAGAATAAATCATTAAAGAATACATTGATATCAAAAAGAATACGCCGAGAATGCCCAACTCTTCTACCAAAACTGCAAAAATAAAATCTGTATGAGCTTCGGGTAAAAACAGATTTTTTTGGAAGCTGTTGCCAAGCCCTAATCCAATCCAGTTAGCTTGACCTATTCCAATTAAAGAGTTGCTAAGTTGCCAACCTGCACCTAACTGAGATTCAAATGGATCCATAAATGACATCACTCTTGTTAATCTAAATGGAGTGAAGTAAATAGCAATGAAGCCTAATGCTCCGAGGAGAAGTAATAATAAAAAGAATTGAAAAAAAGATATGCCTGCAAAAAATAAAATTGCTACAACAACTGCACATATAATCGCTGTTGAACCTAAGTCAGGTTGAGATAATATCAAAAACGAAACTAGCCCTAGCAACAATAAAGGCTTTACAAAACCTCTTAATGTGCTAATTTCATTCATTCTTCGAACACAATAGCCTGATGTATATAAAATCATACTAAATTTGCATATCTCAGCAGGTTGAATATTTATTGGGCCTATTCGAATCCATCTTATACTTCCATTAACCTCAGTACCTATTCCTGGCAGAAATAATATTGCCAATAAAATTATGCTTATAAGCAAAAATAACCAATCTGCTTTTTCTAATAGAGTTGATGGAACCAAGAGAAATATAGTGAAAATAAAAATACCAACTCCAATAAATAGAGCTTGTCTTGTCGCAAAGTGAAAAGGATTTCCAGTCATATTTTGTGCAATATATATACTTGATGAAGTAACCATTATTAGGCCAAGACATATTAAGCCAACTAAAGAGATGATTAAAAAAAGATTATTTCTATATATCATTAGAAAGTGTCTTTTTTACTGATTCATTGAAAAATATTCCTCTATCTTCAAAGTTTTTAAAATCATTTCCACTTGGGAATCCTGGTGAAAACAATATATTTTGAGAAGTGTCATTTGATATTTTTAATAGTGCCTCATTTAAGTTTTTAAAGATAAACTTATTTCGATGATCTATACACTTGTCTATATCTAATGCATGCTTTCCTATAATAAAAATATTTTTTGGTCCCTTGGCTGAAAACTTTCTATAACCCTCTTTTTCTGGATTGCCGCATACTATCAAATGATACGAAGAATTTTTAAAATATTTATTTGCCTTTTCAATTGCATATTCTAGGGAATGCATATTCGTTGATTTTGAATCATTGATAATTGATTTTGAAATCATTTGGAATCTGAAAGGTAAATCAGATAAATCCATAGCTTCTGCCTCCTCTCCAGTAATCCATTTATATAGTTCGAATGGATCATTTTCAAAAGAAGATTTTTGTGCTTCAAGTATTCTTTTTTTAACCTGCTTATATTCTTCAAAACTCCCATGATAATCTATGTGATCAGGAGCAATATTTAATAAAACTCCATAATCAAGTTCTATTGATTCTAATTTATCTAATTGTTGACTTGATAATTCAATAATTGAATAATCTGCTCCATCTTTTAAATGATTTAAGACAGGTTCGCCAATATTCCCAATTAAATTGACTTTAAATTTTTTACTTAATAATTGAAATAGATGGAAACAGGTTGTGCTTTTCCTATTAGTTCCCGTAACGCCAATTTTTATAGAAGAATTCTCTGAGCAGAATATCTCTATATCTGTTTTAATGCATTGGTATTTCAAAGATTTAAGTTTTTGGATATTATTTTTTGTAATGCCTGGACTGCAGTAAATTACATCCCAGTTTTGATTTAATTCACTAGTAAAACGATCAGATATATAAAGAGATTTATCATCATCATAAATATCATATTCAATATTATTTCTAATTAAATACTTTTCAAATGATTTTCCGGTAATTCCGTAACCGTATATTAAAGACTTCACTTAATTTAATATTTACCTAATTTTTAAAGTAGCTAGAGCTACAAGTATTAGAATAATGGTTATTATCCAAAACCTTACTATAATTTTTGGCTCTTCCCATCCCTTTAATTCAAAGTGATGGTGTATCGGTGACATTAAAAATACTCTTTTGCCTCTTAACTTAAAAGATATTACCTGAATAGCTACACTTAATGTTTCCATAACAAAAACACCAGCCATAATTGCAAATACCAATTCATGTCTCAATATCACAGCAATTATTCCTAAAACAGCTCCTAAGGTTAATGAGCCAACATCTCCCATAAATATTTGAGCTGGATACGTGTTATACCAAAGAAATCCTATACCTGAACCTATCAAAGCTCCACAAAATACAATTAATTCACCAGATATTTCTAAATGGGGTAAATATAAATACTCTGCAATAACTATATTTCCCATACCATAAGCAATTAACCCTAATGCTCCTGCTATTAAAATGGTAGGCATAATAGCGAGGCCATCTAAGCCATCTGTTAAATTTACTGCATTTGAAGATCCAACCACTACAAAAGTAGCGGCAAATATGAATGCAAACGGACTCATACTAATTAAAAGATCTTTATAAAAAGGGACTATAAAAGCAGTTTCGGGAGAAGTTTCTGCTGAAAAATATAAATATGCAGATGCAATAGATGCAAATAATGTTTGTAAAATAATTTTCTGCTTACTTGAAAGGCCGTCTGAATTTTTAGCTTTAACTTTAATATAATCATCTAAAAAACCAACAAAACCAAAAGCTATAGTTACAAAGATAACCACCCATATATACCTGTTTGAAAGGTCTGCCCAAAGCAAAGTAGATATTAGCAATGATAAAAGTATTAATAAGCCTCCCATTGTAGGTGTGCCTGTTTTCTTATAATGACTTTTTGGGCCATGCATTCTGACATGTTGCTCAAACTGAAATTTCTTAAGGAGATTTATGACATAAGGACCAAGCACTATAGAGATAAGTAATGCTGTAACCGTCCCTCCAATAGTTCTTACAGTTAGATATCTAAGTACATCAAAACCTGGATCATAATCTACTAAAATTGTTCCTAAATACTCAAACATTTATAAATCTTTCCATTGTCATTCCTCTTGAACCTTTAATTAAGATAACATCTTTTGCAGTAACATTTTCTTTTAAAAACCTTTTTAAGTCTTCTTCTTGTTTAAAAAAAAGGCCTTCCTTGCCAAAGCTATTAATAGTATTTTTTGTTAAATCTCCAAAGCCCAACAAAATATTTATTCCTCTGTTCTTTGCATATTCTCCAATCTCTTTATGGTATTTCTTTTTATACTTTCCTAGTTCTAACATATCTCCTAATACTAATATGGTCCTTTTTTTATACATAGATAATAAATCAATTGATTTTCTTGTAGAGTCAGGATTTGCATTATAGGTGTCATCTATTAATAAAGATCCTCTTAACCACTTAGATTTAATTTGCCTCATCTCTTTAATAGCATCATTCTTCAATACATTAATAAAAAAATTATTTGTATTTCCAAGACAATAATTAACTGCAAAGCTCGTCAAAATATTTTTTATATTATGCTCTCCATTTAGAGAAGTTGTAATCTTTAAGTCCTCCTTCATATAAGTTGAAGCTATATAGAAATTCATCTTATTTTTATTGAATTTAATTTTTTTTGGGTAAAAATCAGCGCTCTTATCCATTCCGAAAGTTATGATTTGAATGTCGCTCCTAATATTTTTCCAAAAGTTTAGATTTTTCATATTTTCATTAGGAACAACAAGATAACCATTCCTTTTAATATTAGATACTAGTTCTGATTTAGCTTTTAATACCCCTTCTATATTTTTTAACATCTCTAAGTGGGATTTGCCTATATTTGTTATTACTCCAATATGAGGTTTGATAATGTTACTTAAATAATGAATGTCTTTTAGTTTTGAAGCTCCTATTTCTAAAACAATATTTTTTGATTTCTTGGATGCATTCATTAAGCTTATGGGCATGCCAATTTCATTATTAAAATTTTTTAATGTTTGAGAGCTAGATTTTAAAGTGCTTGCAACAATGTTTGTAGTTGAAGTTTTTCCGCTACTTCCAGTAATAGCAATAGTTTTACCATCATATGATTTAATTATATTTTCCGATATTTTCTTTAATGCTTGGATAGTATTTTTAACATAGATGATTCTATTATTTTTTGTTTTTAAAAACTTCTTATCATCAGCAATAATAATCGATGCTCCTTTATTAAAAGCTATATCAACAAAATGATTTCCATTAAAGTTTTTACCTTTAATTGCAAAGAATAAAGCACCCTTTTTTATAGTTCTTGAATCAAGAGAAATGCTTCTTAATGGTATATTCTTGGCTATAGGAATTTCAAGAAATCTTGATAAGTCATTTGAATTACTTATAAATTTCATTAACTACCTCATGATCACTAAACTTTGTATACTTTCCATTAGTTTCTTGTGTTTTTTCGTGGCCTTTTCCTAATATCACTAAGCAATCATTATGACTTATTAATCTTGTTCCATAAATAATTGCTTTTTTTCTATCTTCAATATTTACAACTTTCTCTATATCATTTCCCTTGCAAGCATCAAAAAAAATGTTTTGAAAAGGTTCGTTTCTTGAATTATCTGAAGTAAATATTACTTTATAGCTATTCTCTATTGCAGCTTTAAGCATTGCAGATCTTTTGGATTTGTCCCTATCACCCCCACAACCTAAAACAACAACTAGATTATCAAAATAATAATTTACTGATGTAAGAAAATATTTTATAGCTTTAGGATTATGAGCATAGTCAATAATAATATTGGCATTAATATTAGAAATAACCTCTGCCCTTCCTTTAGGAAGGATTAAATATGATAAATCATTAATTTTCTTTGAAGTAAATAAGGTGCCTTTTAAAAATGGGTATATTGCAAATATAAGATTATTGATATTAAATTCTGGAAAAATAGAACTAGAATACTCCAAGGTATCATCAGATGTTATTGTAAATTCAGTTTTCTTTAAGCTTGAGTTAATAATATTAAAGGATACATCACTTAAAGCATTATCTTGACCTATCGTCACCAATCTTGATGAGTTTTTATCGTAACTAAGTAAACCTTTGTATTTTTCTATTATTTGATCGTCAATTGCAATCTTCCCATCAGTCATATTTAAGATCTTGAATTTTGCATTAGCATATGTATCAATATCTTTATGATAGTCGAGATGATCCTCTTCAATGTTTAAGATTGCAGCATAAAATAATCTTATATCCTTTAAGCGATCTTGGTCTAAAGCATGAGAAGATATTTCTATTGAAATATTCTCAATATTAAAATTACATAAAGAAAGAATCTGAAATAATTCAAAAATATCTGGTGTGGTCTTTGATGATAAGGAGCAATTAAATTCTCTATCATTATATTGAAATCCTAATGTGCCAATATATAGAGAATTAGATTTTTTTCTTCTAAAAAGTTGGTGGCATAAAAAAGCTGAAGAAGATTTACCATTTGTACCAGTAAAACCATAAAATTTGGGCATAAAATCTACAGGCATTTGATACAATTCTTTTAAAAAAAAGTATATTTTGCTCTTTGAACCTTCAACAGCATCCTGTAGATCTTTGACATAAAAAATGTTTTTAGATTTATCTTGGAAACTTACATTATTATGAATTGCTATTGATGCTCCTTTTTTTAAAGCTTCGTGAATATAATTACTGCCATGTTCTTTTGTTCCAGGTAAACCAAAAAAAATAGAGCCCTTTTTTACTTCTTTGGATGAATTTGTTGCATGAGAAATTTTTACACCATGTGGAAAAGTGATGCCCAAAATTTCTTCTAACTTACTCATCCTCAAAATAACCTAAATAATTTAGTGTGTCTCTAGCAATTTCTGCAAATAAAGGAGCTGCTATTTCGCCTCCCTTATACTCATTTAAACCAGGCTCATATATTGAAACAAAAATAGTTAGATCTTTCTTATCAATTGGTGCTATTCCAGCAAATGACGCGGTATATATACTTTTTGCATAACCTCCACTCTTTGAACTTTTATGAGCTGTTCCAGTTTTTCCTCCTACCTTATAACCTTTTACTTTTGCTCTAAAACCAGAACCATTTTCCACAACATCTTTTAATGCAAATAAAATTTTTTCAGCTGTATCTTTTGAAATTATTTGCTCTTCATATTTATATTCATCATTTTTAATGAGAGAAAATTCTTTAAATATTCCTTCATTTGCAAATACTGAATAGGCTGAAGCTATTTGAAATGGACTTGCATTAATGCCATATCCAAAACCTAAGTTTGCTATCTCTATATCTGACATATTTGATCTATTATTGATTTCTCCAAAAGCAGAAGATGGAAAATTAATATTGATAGGTTTGCTAAAACCAAATTTTTTATAATTATTAATGATATTTTCTGATCCTAACATTAATGCAATCATAGAAGCGCCAACTTGACTAGATTTTGTAATAATTTCATATGACTTTAATAATCCATGATTTTTTACATCTGAAATAGAGTAATTATTTAATGACATATAGCCTGGAGAAGTATCAATAGGATCTTCTATATCTATAAACCCTTTATCAATAGCAGATGCTATAGTGATAGGCTTTAAAACAGAACCAGGCTCATAAGCGTCCAATAATGCTCTATTTTTTTGGATCTTTCTGTATGGATTATTAGGGTTATATGAGGGATAACTCGCCATTGCTAGTATCTCCCCAGTATTGTTATCAAGAACAATAGCTGAACCAGATTTTGCTTTACTTCTTTTTATAGATTCAGCTAATTTTTTATATGTAAAGAACTGAATATTGCTATCAATTGTCAAATAAAGATCTTTTCCAGGCTCTTTTGCATCAATAATAATTGCCTTAGATATTATTTGACCTTTTCTATTTCTATAGAACTTTTCTTTTCCCTCTTTGCCTGATAAAAATGAGTTATAACTTTTTTCAATCCCTTCTAAACCAAAATTATCCTTACCTGAAAATCCTACAAGAGGTGCGATTTGATCTCCGAGAGGGTAATGTCTTGAATATCTAATTTCAATTTCATAGTTAGTTATTGAAGATTTTTCTATTTTTGATATTAATTCTGATGATAGATCTCTATGAAGAATAGTTTTTTTATTATTTAAATTAAATTGGTTAAATGATTTTTCAAAATCAAGTATTTCTTGAAGAGCTATAAAATCCTCTTCTTTCATATTTCTTAGTGCATACAAATCATAATGTGTCAGCGTGATAGCAAGAGGCACATTGTTTCTATCATATATAGTTCCTCTTACTGGAGCAGATGTTCTAAATGCAATATGCTGATTTTGGCCCCAATCTTTTAAAAAATTTTCTTTATCAACCTGTAAATAAATTACCCTTATAAAAATTGCTAAAACTGCAATAATTAAAAAAATAATTATTAATAAAAATCTCCAATTAAAATAATTTAATTTCTTCATTCTTTGATGTTTATAGTTACAGGCTTAGTCTTTTGCATTTTTAATTCTTCTTTTGCATATTTTTCAACTCTTGCAGGTGAATTTAAAAAATAAGCCTCTGTTTTTAGCTTATATTCCTCTTCCTTTAGTTTTTGGTATTCATTATTAATCTTATCTTTATTTCCATATAAAAGACTTATTTCCCATCTAACCTTAATCTGTTCAAATGATAAAAATAGAATCAGAAATATTTGTAAGAACAATATAAATAAATTATTAAGCTGCATTTATTTTTCTAAATACACGCATTATTGCGCTTCTTGATCGTTTATTTAAACTTATTTCATTAGCAGTAGGTCTAATCTTCTTAGCAATGCAATTAAATTCTTTAGTAATAATTGGGTTTATAGGTATTTCTCTAGGAAATGCTTTTACTTTTGCTTTAAAAGATTTTTTAACTATAGAATCTTCCAATGAATGAAATGATATGACAACAATTACGCCATCAACTTTTATAATATTTTTAGCCTTTTCTAGAGCTGCCTCTAATTCATCTAATTCATTATTTATAAATATTCTTAAAGCTTGAAATGATTTTGTTGCTGGATGAATTTTAGATATTTTTTTAGAAGAGACTGAAAGAATAATCTCTGTTAATGAAGAGGTTCTAGTAATATTGTTCTTTTTTCTTGATAGACATATAGCTTTTGCAATTGATCTAGCATTTTTTTCTTGGCCATATTTAAATAAAACATCAATAATATCTTTTTCACTTGCTGAATTAATCCATTCTGAAACAGGTACACCTTTATTGGGATCAAATCGCATATCTAAGGGGCCATCATCTCTAAAACTAAAGCCTCTTGATTTATCATCAAAATGCGTAGAACAAGTTCCTAAATCAAATAAAATACCATCAAGAGATTGTGTTTTAAATATATCATCTATCTCATTAAATGATTTATGCAAAATCTTAAATCTCTTATCATTAATAAATTGTTTGCCATAATTAAAAGCTTCTGGGTCTTTATCAAGAGCTGTAAGTTCTGCGGTTTCTGAAAGTTTTTCTAGAATAAGTTTAGAATGCCCACCTCTGCCAAATGTGCAGTCTGCATATGAGCCATTGCTATTGTTAACTAGAAATCCAACAGCTTCTTCCAGTAATACTGGAAAATGGAGCATTTTAGTCTACTTGTTTTCGCATAAAAGTCGGCACATCAAGGAAATCTAATGCCTCTGCAGACGATGTGCCAACTTCTTTACTGGTTTTATCCGTTGGAATTTCTTTGTTTAAACCAACAGGATTCAATTTTATTGAAGCATTTCTTTTATTATCTACTGCTAATGTCGGAGCTTTTTGATTAACTCCCGTTGCAACTATTGTTACCAATAAGTCATCATCAATATCTTTATCTATTACAGTTCCATATATTACATAGGCGTCCTCTGCTGTAAATTCTTCAACGATATTACTAACCTCTTCATAATCATTTAGAGTTGGCTCTTTACCGGTTATGTTAACTAACACACCTCGAGCATCCTTTAAGTCTATATCTTCAAGTAGCTCACTGCCAACAGCTTGTGATGCAGCATCTGCAGCTCTATCTTTGCCGCTTGATCGGCCTGTACCCATCATAGCAATACCTTTTTCTGACATTACTGTTTTGACATCTGCAAAATCAACATTAATTAATCCATCTTTCATAATAATGTCTGATATGCCTTGAACAGCACCTTTTAATACATCATCTGCTTTTGCGAAAGCATCAGTCATAGTTGTGTTGCCCCCTAGAACTTCTATTAATCTTTGATTAGGTATTGTTATTAAGCTATCTACTTCTTCTACAAGAGCTGCTAGCCCTTGCTCTGCTGAAGTCATTCTTCTAGGGCCTTCAAATTTAAAAGGTTTTGTTACTACAGCTACTGTTAATGCACCCATTTCTTTTGCGATTGATGCCACAACTGGTGCAGCTCCTGTTCCAGTGCCTCCACCCATTCCAGCAGTTATAAAAATCATGTCTGCATCAGCTAAGAGCTCTTGTATTGCCTCTCTATCTCCCTCCGCAGCTTGACGACCTATCTCAGGATTTGCTCCAGCACCAAGTCCTTTTGTAAGGTTGCTGCCTAATTTTAATGAGGTAGCTCCATCAGCTCTTTTAAGAGCCTGAGTATCAGTATTAGCACAAATAAAATCAACACCCTTAATATCATGATTAATCATATGAATGACAGCATTACCTCCAGCACCACCAACACCAATCACTTTTATTCTAGCTTGTTCGTTCTGATCTACTACTTCCCAATTCATACCAATCCCCTATTTAAAATGACATTTCTTTTATACTAGTTGGAAGAACTACATCAAGAATCTCAGTAGCTAAACTTCCTCCAGTTTGACGTAAATTCCAGTTTTCTGTATTCCAAATCTCAAACTTGTTACCCATCCCAACAAATGAAATTTTATTTGTCTGATCTAATTGAGCATAATCAATAAGTTCTTGTGGTAATAAAATTAACATTCTTCCATTAGGATTAAGATCAGTCACACTGGCATTACCTAATATGGTCCATTGAATATTTCTAACTACAGGATCTAGTCCTTGAAGCGACTGAAGTTTTAGTGATATTAGTTCCCATTCCGATCCTTTATATAATTTTAACGATGGGTATTGTGGATCTTTTGTTACTACAACTTTTGATTCATTGCTTTTAATAAAATCAGTACGATATTTTGCAGGTATTGAGAACCTGTTCTTCTGATCTATTGATATCGTGTTGTATCCAAACATAAAGTAGTTAACTTTTAATTAATTAACACACTTTATAACATTTTTTACACACTTTCACACACTTTTTTTTATTTTTTTTAAAAAAATGAGTTGGTCTGTAAGCCGGATTCTGTATAAGATGATCATCTATCTTGGCAATGTGTCGCCACAAAGCTCTAGCAACCTACCCAAATCCTAAACGAGCAGCCTAAGGATTTCTATTTGGTCTTGCTTCAGGCTGGGGTTTGCAATGCCTTAAATGTTACCATTTAAGCGGTGTGCTCTTACCACACCATTTCACCCTTACCAATTAATTGGCGGTATATTTTCTGCTGCACTTTCCGTAAGCTTACGCCTCCCAGGTGTTACCTGGCGCCCTGCTCTATGAAGTCCGGACTTTCCTCTAAAATAAATTTTAGCGATCATCCAACCAACTCGGTGGTGATTATAGACATTTATTTATCTATCAGCCAATTATATATCTCTCTTTTATTTTGATTAGTTATTGTTGCAATAAGCTTAGCTGCGTCTTTAGGAGGTAAACTTTTTAAATATAATTCCCGAGTTTTATTATCAAAATTAATGTCGTAAGGCTTATTATTTGTTCCATCAACAACAATAACAAATTCTCCTTTAAGTATTATCTCGTCATTCTTAAGCTTTTCTTTAATATTTTTAATAGAGCCCCTTAAAGTTTCTTCAAACTGCTTTGTCATTTCTCTGCATAAGGCGATACCTCTATCTTGAGATAGATTCTTGTAGAAAAAATTTATAGTGCTGCTAATTCGTTTTGCTGATTCAAAAAAAATAACTGTGTCATTTGTTCTTTTTAAAAAATCTATTATTTCTATTTGAGATTTATTTTTTCTAGGAAAAAAGCCCTTAAATGTAAATGAATCTGAGGGCATACCAGATAGTATCAAAGCATTTATTACAGATGAAGGTCCTGGAATCACTGTATATTCAATATTATGTTTTATACATTCTTGTGACAAGTAATATCCTGGGTCGGAGATACATGGCGAGCCTGCATCAGTAATAATAGCTATCTCTGAGCCGCTATTAAGTTGCTTTATTATCTTTGGTGTGACTTTATCTTCATTATGTTCATGAAAAGATAGTGTTTTATTATCAATATTATATTTTTTTAGTAACTTATTTGTATTTCTTGTATCTTCTGCATATATGAAATCTACAGTTTGAAGAAGACTTATTGATCTCATAGAGATATCATTTAAGTTACCAATGGGACTGCATATAAAATTTAACATTTTTTAACTTTTGAAAAACATAACATCATTAACAAAATTGTATTTTATTTTAGCAATAATGTTGCTAAATAACTGCGCAACATCCATAAATAATAATTTAGAGCAGTCTATTTCTAATAATTACTCTTCTTTTGACCAGGCTTTATCTGTAAATAAACTCTTTTATGCAGAAAATAAAGATAAAAACGAACTAAAAGTAGATAGAGAATTAATCTTAGAAGCGCTTAAGTATGAATTTTCTGATACAAAAGAATTAAATACCCTTATTACATTAAGTCAATCTGATAACTTAAGACCGTATGGAAAGAAAGTTATACAAGATTTAATAAAAAATAATAACCTTTTATTAAAACAAAACTATGCAAGCCTTAACTTCAATGTTGATGAGGGGTATAAAGATTTGTTTTTACAGGCTGCAATGAATTTAAAACATTTAAAAATTAATCTTGTTTTTGACAATAATCAAAATGCATTTATTGTGAATTCAGATCCTCTCAATGAAAACCTTCCTGGATTTTGTGAATCCTTTCAGACTGATCAGCTTAATTCTATTGAAAAAGCTATATTCGCTAATAATGATATAGAAGAAACAGAAACATTAGTTATTTTTGAGAACACATTTCGAAATAAGCAAAGTGAAATAAAAAAATTACATAGAAATATTAGGACTATTCTTTATACAGATCAACAATATGAAATATTTGCATCTGATAATTTAGGTATTACAGAAAACCTAGTTAGACACAAAAAAATAGATGCTTTGCTTCCAAAAATTAATATTAATAACACTCCAAGGATTCGCAATGATGTTAAAAATATATATTTTTTATTGAGTTACGAAAATGCAAAAGGTCTTGTACCAGCATTTAGATATAACTATTCATTAGATTTAAATTCATATGCATCTATAAATCTTATAGAAAATATTAATGATGTTAATAAAATTGTAGATTTTGAATCGCTAATAATGCCTGTCCCAAATCAATTTAGAGATAATATATTTATTAATCAATTTTCTGATCAATCAAATATCAAAAATAGATTGATTTACGACAATCTCCATGACTTGATATTGATTTTAGCTTTAAAAGATAAGGGAATTAAAAATGCTATTGTTAATGGCAGAAGTGGAATTCTTTTTTTAAATCAAGATCAATGCATTTTAAGAGAATTGCCTCTTAAAAGAATTAATGCTGATGGTAGATTTATGCTTCCCTAAGATCTCTTTCTAGAGGTGACAAACTATCAAGAAAGCCTGGTCTTTCAAATATTCTCTTTTGATAATCTAGTAAAGGCTTTAAATGTCTATTCACTGGTAAATTAATACCAAGTGATGGGAGTCTCCAAAGTATAGGCCCAAAACAACAATCAACGAGAGAAAATTCATCACTCATAAAAAATTTAAACTCTTTGAAGGTTGATGCTATTGATGAGATTTCGTGCAATAGCTCCTTTCTTACTTTAATCAATTCTTTTTCAGATAATGATTTCTCAATAAGAGCATCTACCATTGGGCACCACTCTTTATCAATTCTAAGCATTAAAGTTCTGCAATTTGCTCTAGCAACAGGATAAACTGGTAACAAAGGCGGATGAGGGAATCTTTCATCGAGATATTCCATCATTACTCCTGTGTCATATAAACCTAACTCTCTATCAACCAGAATAGGTAGCTTGTGATATGGATTAATTGAGAGTATTTCTTCTGAAGTCTCCTCAAGAGAAGATTCTCTGATTTCACATGTGATATCTTTCTCAGCAAGAACTATTCTAACTCTTTGGCTGTAATGGTCGTCTCTATCTGAATATAAAATCATAATGTATTTATCCTAATGATAATCTTTTTGATACTCTCTATATAAGAGAGATGCAAGAGTTGTAAAAATAATAAAGAAGAATACCACATACCAACCTATTCTTTCTCTCTCGACTTTATCTGGATCACCAACATAAGTTAAAAAATTTGTAAGATCGTATATTAAGTTATCAAACTCATCTTTGTTTAATGTTCCTGTCCCAGACTCAACAGATAAAAATCCGCATTTTTCTTTAGTGATTGTATTTCCAAAATTATCTCTCTTTTCACCACCATTTTCAGCAATTACTGGAATCTGTTTACATATTAGTTGCTGATTCCCTTGAAGAGAGGCTAAAACATTTGGCATGGCTGCACCAGGATACACTAAATTATTAACCCCATATTGCTTAGACGAATCTTCATAAAAAGTTCTTAAATATGTATAAACCCAATCAGAACCATGCAATCTTGTTACTAAGGTCAGATCAGGAGGAGCTACTCCAAACCATACTGCTGATTCAGCTTTAGACATTGAGCCTGCCATCAAGTCGCCTGGTCTTACGGAAGCATCAAATACAAGGTTATTAAAAAAAATCTCTTCGGGTATCTCTAAATCAGAAGCAACTCTATTCCATCTAGAGTATTCTAATGAATGACAACCATAACAATATGTTAAATAAGTTGAGGCTCCTCTTTGTAAAGAAGTCATATCTGTTAATGTGTGTTTAAATTCATCACATTCACCGTAATCTTTACAAGGCGCACCTTCAGCAGAAAATGTATTTTGTATTAAAAAAATACAAAATAGAGTTAAAAAAATAAGGGGTAGATTAGGAAGGTTTATAAATCTTTTGGCGATTAAATTCATAATCTGTCGGGAACCGGTTTTGTTTTTTCTATGCTTGTGTATATTGGCATTAATAGAAAGTAACTAAAATAAATAACTGTACAAATTACGCTCATAGTTTTTCTATGTTCAGTAACACTAACAGTTCCTAAATACCCTAATGTTATAAAACTTATTCCAAACATAACTAAAGCGATTTTACTCAGAATACCTTTATATCTGATAGATGCTACATTACTCCTATCTAACCAAGGCACTACAAAGAAAATAGCTACTGCTGCTCCCATTGCTGCAAACCCACCAAGTTTATCTGGTACTGCTCTTAATATTGAATAGTAAGGTGAGTAGTACCATACAGGAGCAATATGATCAGGAGTTACAAGTGGATTGGCTTCTTCATAGTTTGCATACTCAATAAAATAACCTCCGCCTTCTGGAAAGAAGAACATAATTATTGCAAAGACAGTCATAAAAACTCCAATTCCGACTAAAGCATTTAAAACTTTATATGGGAAGAATGGAACACTATCTAAAGGCACTCCATCTTCATCTATATGAGCTTCAATATCTACTCCCTCAGGATTTCCAGCTCCTACCTCATGAAGTGCAACCAAATGAAGAAAAACTAATGCAATTAAAACTAACGGAAGAGCCACAACATGAAGTGCAAAGAATCTATTAACTGTTATACCAGATATATAATAATCTCCTCTTATCCATAATTCTAAAGATTCACCTATATAAGGGAGCGATCCAAATAAGGAAATAATAACTTGTGCGCCCCAATATGACATTTGACCATATGGAAGAACATAACCTAAAAATCCTTCAGCCATCATGGCTAAATAAATTGTGCATCCAAAGATCCATACAAGTTCTCTAGGTTTCTGATATGAACCATAAAGTAGGCCCCTAAACATATGTAAATACACCACCGCAAAAAACATAGATGCCCCTGTAGTGTGCATATATCTAATAACCCAACCATAATCAACATCTCTCATCATATATTCAATAGATGCAAATGCTGCTTCACCAGGTGTATAGAGCATAATTAGCCATATACCAGAGACAATTTGAATTACTAAAACTACTGCTGCTAATGCACCAAAAAGATACCAAAAATTAACTTTTTTAGGCACAGGATGTTTTGAAAGATGTCTTTCGTAGGTATTTTGTATTGGCAGTCTGTGATTAACCCAATCAAAGACTTTTGTAAGTGTAGACATTATGACATTTCCTCATCTTCTCCAATAGTTAGTATATTGCCCTTAAAATTATGAGGGGGCACTTTTAAATTTGTAGGTGCAGGAACACCTTTAAAAACTCTTCCAACTAAGTCAAATGTAGAGCCATGACATGGACAAAAATAACCTCCTGTCCATGAAGCATCCCATGATTTAGGTTCAACTTCTGGAAAAAATTTTGGTGAACATCCTAAATGTGTGCACACACCAACTAAAACACTATATTCAGAACTTTTAGACCTAGTAGGATTTTGATTTTTGTATGGCTCATCTATTGCATCAGAATTAGGATCAGCTAATTTAGATAAGCTTGAATCCAAATTCTTCATGGCCTCAGCAGAATGCCTAATTACAAAAATAGGTTGTTTACGCCATCCAACTTGAATCTGTTGACCGGGCGCTAATTTAGTTATGTCAACTTTTACAGGAGCCCCAACAGCTTTTGCAGATGCACTTGGATTCCATGATGCAATAAATGGTGTAGCAGCGAAAGGAACACCAGCAGCACCAAATGCTGAGGTAAGCCCTATCAATACTTTTCTTCTTGAGTTTATTGTCTTCTCCTAAAGTTAAAAAATGTATAACTCTTGAAAAACTTTTAACGTTTTGAAAACTGTTTGCTTTTCCTTGCTTTAACTAAACCTGCTTTCTTTCTTTCAACCTTTCTGGGATCTCTAGTAAGAAGTCCTGCTGATTTAAGTTGTGGCCTTAATTCCTCATCGTAAGAAATCAAAGCTCTAGAAATACCATGTCTAATGGCTCCAGCTTGTCCAAAACTACCGCCACCTTTTACCATCACTTTAATATCAAACTTATCAGTTGATTCAGTTAACTCTAAGGGCTGCATAACAAGCATCTGCGCTACTTTTCTTCCAAAATAAACATCTAACTTTCTATCATTTACAGTAATATTGCCCTTGCCTTTTGTTAGATAAATTCTTGCAGATGAAGTCTTTCTTCTTCCCGTAGCGTAATGCATTTCTGATTTCATATTTTTGGTTCCCAAAGCTGAGGTTGTTGTGACTCATGCTCATGTTGCGCGCCACTGAAAACTTTTAATTTTTTAAACATTTGCTTTCCTAGTTTATTTTTTGGAAGCATGCCTTTTACTGCCTCTTCAATGATTCTTTCAGGTTTGGTTTCATTAAGTTCTCTAAAAGTTTTTGTTTTTAGTCCTCCTGGATATAAAGAATGCGAGTAATATTTTTTATCTTCATATTTAGAACCAGTAACTTTAATCTTTTCAGCATTAATCACAACAACATAATCTCCTCCATCGGTATGAGGAGTATATGTTGGCTTATCTTTACCACGAATTCTATCTGCAATCTTAGTTGCAACTCTTCCTAGAACCTTGTCCGTTACATCAATAACAAACCATTCTCTTTGAACTTCTTCCTTTTTTAATGCAAATGTTTTCATGTGACCTATATTATAAGACGGCAATAGTAATGTTTACGGTGATAATTAGCAATATTTTAATATATTTAATTTAATTTTTCCCTGAATTTAATAAATATTTTTTACTTTTCATTTCATTAATCCTACTCTTTGATCTCTGCCATAAATACTGAAATTTATTGCCAGTATAGATATTTTCAGGATTTAAACCTTCATTAAAAAATTTAACCTTAATATTCTCTTTATAAGCTATATCAATAAAACTTATAAATCTTCTTATCAAGTCTGCTTCGTCGTCGTCACATGAAATAAAATTGTTAATTAAAATCCAATCATATTTTCTACATATTTCTATATATTCCTTCGAACTAGATGCTTCTTTAAAAAAAACATTAAAACTAAACCAAATAAATGAGTTACTGTAACCATTGCAACCAAATTTTCTTTTATTTATATCAACCTCTTTCTTAAATTCATCGCATTCAAATGCTGAAGATATAAAGTCTTTTATTTTTTTTTCATTAAATATATCTTTAGAATTATTGTCAAAATCTGAAATTAAAGAAATTCTATAGTCTTTAGCTCCCTCTAATTTATATACATTTAAATATTCGATAATAAGATCAACCGCAGATAAAAATTTTTGTCTTTGCAATCCATCTAAGTAAAGATTCGATGGATGAGCATTAGATGATATTAAAAAATAAATATTTTTCTTAAAAATTCTTTGAAATAAATTTGTTATTAGCATTGCATCAGCAACGTCTTCTACCTGAAACTCATCTATGAAAATTAATTCATGCTTAGCAGCTAATTTATCTGCAATCAAATCTAATGGATTTTTTTTTCCAGAAAGCTCTTTAAGATCTTTATGAATGGAATGCATAAAATCTATGTAATGAAATTTCGATTTTTTTAGATCTAGCTCATCGAAGATTGTATTTAAAAGAAGTGTCTTACCCCTCCCAACATCTCCCCACAAATAAAAGCCTTTTGGAGCATTCTTTGAAGGCCCCAAAAATAATTTAGACTTTTTTGGCTTGTGCTTATTAAAAATTTCAATAAAATCAATTTGAGGCTCGTCTAAAGTAATATCTTTAGATTTTAATGTTTTAATAATATTTTTATGAATCGACATAATGCAAAAAAAAATTAATCAGTACTTATTTATAAATAATAAGATTATATATTTATTATTATTTGTATTGTTTTTAGTAATTGTATTATCACAAGTTTCAATAAAGAATGATAATAAATTTGTAATTGCTTCAGAAAAAGCAATTGCATCAGTAGTAACAATTTACACATCTAGTAATATCAATACTCCAAGAAATTTATTTCAAAGAAACAGATATACTAATTCTGAAAACATTGGCTCAGGTGTAGTAATCTCAAGTGAAGGCCATATTGTTACTAACAGCCATTTAATGATTCCTAACGGAAAGATTATAATTGGCCATAATAATGGCGAGATTAGTGAAGGGATCTTAGTGGGTCAAGATAATGATTCTGATATAGCTATAATTAAAACAGATGTAAATTTCCCAATGGTTCAAGTAGAAATTGGAAATAGTTCTGAAGTAAGAGTTGGTGATAAAGTTTTAGCGATCGGAAATCCTTATAATATAGGTCTTTCGGTTACAAGCGGCATAATAAGCGCAACAGGAAGAGATTATGGAAATCCATATCTAGAATTAATACAAACAGATGCTGCTATAAATCCAGGAAATTCAGGTGGTGCATTAATTAATGAGGAGGGATATTTAATTGGCATCAATACAAAAATCTACTCTAAAACTGGTTCATATGAGGGATTGGGATTTGCTATTCCTTCCGAAAAAGTTTTTCAGATAGCATCTGAATTGATTAAGTTTGGCAAGGTAAGAAATGCATGGATTGGAAATTTTAGAGTAAGGCCAATTAGGGTAAATAACAATTTAATGGCCTTAGAGATTATTGAAATTGGAATTGATGGCCCACTAATTGCAGCCGGTATTAATCAAGGAGATATTATTATTAAGATTAATGGTAAACCAAGTACTTGGAATAACTTAACTCAATCCCTTAAATTAGCTTTTCCTGGAGATATTATTGATTTAGAGATACTTAATGACGGAGTCCCAACTTTATTATCGATAAAAACTGAGCCAATTAACTAGGCAATCGGGTAATGTCAGCTCCAAGATAAGAAAGCTTTTCTTCGATTCTCTCATAACCCCTATCAATATGATAAATCCTATCAACTATAGTTTCGCCCTTAGCAACTAAACCTGCAAGAATTAAACTTGCAGAAGCTCTAAGATCTGTAGCCATAACCTGAGCACCAGAGATTTTATTAACTCCAATAATTTTTGCAATGTTCCCTGAGATAGAAATATTGCATCCCATTCTATTAAGTTCTTGAACATGCATAAATCTATTTTCAAAAACATTCTCTTCAACTATAGATTCTCCATCTGCTAAGGCATTTAAGACAGAAAATTGAGCTTGCATATCTGTTGGAAATCCAGGAAATGGTGAAGTTGATATGTCTACCGGTAATGGCCTTTTGTTAATCATGTCTAAGCTAATACTATTAGCATTAACTTCTATTAAAGCTCCAGCAAGCTTAAGTCTTTCAATAACATTATTAAGTCTTTCTGGTTGAATTGAATTTATTTTTATTTCTCCTCCAGTTGCAGCAGCTGCAACAAGATAAGTTCCAGCTTCAATTCTATCCGCAGGTATTGTATAGGTTGTTGAATTTAAGTATTCAACTCCTTCGATTTCGATTAATTCGCTCCCAGCTCCCTTAATCTTTGCACCCATTAAATTCAGAAAATCTGCTAAATCAGAAACTTCAGGCTCCATTGCAACGTTTCTTAATGTTGTTTTACCTTTTGCCAAGCAAGCTGCCATCATAATATTTTCTGTTCCAGTTACAGTAACTCCATCAAATACAATATCAGTACCAATTAGTCGGTCAGCTTTAGCTTCTATGTATCCGTTCTCTAGAGAAATTGATGCGCCAAGTTTTTTTAATGCATCTAAATGAAAATTAACTGGTCGAGATCCAATAGCACAACCTCCAGGCAATGCAATCTTTGCATATCCGTATTTAGTAACCATAGGTCCTAAGACAAGAATTGAGGCTCGCATTGTTTTAACTAATTCATATCTAGCCTCTAAATCAGTTAATTTATTAGCACAAATTGAGAAGTCCATGCTCTCGTCAAGAGAAATGTTAGCTCCCATAGAACCCAATAATTCAAACATAGTAGTAATATCTTGAAGATAAGGCAGATTTCTAAAGATTATTTCTTCATCATTCAAAATAGTTGCAGCTATCATTGGTAAAGCAGCATTCTTTGCACCTGAACAAGAAATTTCTCCTTTTAGAATATTTCCACCCTTAATTAAAAGCTTTTCCATTAAATTTCCATATAGGTTTTTGTTTTTAGACTTAAAGCATGAAGCTCGCCTGATTTAAATGATTCGCTAAATAAATCAAGCACCATCCTATGTCTTTGAATTATTGAAATATCTTTAAAATTATCAGAAATGACTAATAGCTCCAGCTTACAATCATCTCCCACGAACTCTAGCCTGGCATCAGGAAAAGCTGCTTGGATTGTCTCTTTAATATTTGCTTTATTCATCAAATCCTGCGTCTGAAACCCAAGATGCAATAGTCAAATCCATATCTCCATTATTGCTATCAGCAAGCGCTCTAAATTGATTACGAAATGTCAATCCAAGATTTACTCCATTGACAACAATATTAATTATTTTCCATTCGTCTCCATCTCTTCTCAAAGTGTACTTAATTGGATAAACGCTGCTTGATGTATATAAATTTTGCTTAACATTAACTTGTTTTTCATATTTATAATTTTCTGGAAAAACTGTAATGATATTTTGATCTTGCCACTGAGCAAGTGTTTCTGAATAAGTATCTAAAAGAGAATCTTTAAAAACTTCAATAAACTGTCTACGCTGTTCTTTTGAAGATGCTACGTAATATTTTTTACCCATTACCAAAGCTGAGACTCTTCTAAAATCAATAATTGGTTCAAATATAACTTTAATTTTATTCTCATACGCATCTTTATCAGAATAAAAAAGTTCATTATTCTTTTTTAACACATTTACCATTTCTTGTGCTTTGCCATCAATAAATTCATGAGGATTAATTTCAGATAAAGCATCTAATGATATTGCTAAAATAAATATAGATAGAAAATAACTTTTAAGTCTGGGTAACATTGCTCTATTATATCATTTGAAAGGTAAGAAAAATTATATGAGATTATGAAAAAGTTTAATTATATTCAAGCTGCAAAGAGAATATTTGAAATTGAAGCTAGGGTTGTTCTCGAGGTAGCCGAGCAACTAAATGAAACCTTTGATGCTCTGTGTGAAGATGTTCTAAATATGTCAGGAAAATTAATATTAATGGGTGTAGGTAAATCCGGGCATATTTCTCAAAAAGTAGCAGCTACATTATCTAGCACTGGAACTCCTTCATTTTTTATTCATCCCACTGAAGCTGCTCATGGTGATATGGGTATGATTGAAAAAGAAGATTTAATTCTTTTGTTCTCAAATTCAGGAGAAACTCAAGAAATTATTTCAATACTACCTTCCTTAAAAAGATCATCTAAAAAATTAATTTCAGTAACTGGAAATGCAGCATCAAGTATCGCTTGTGCATCAGATAATCATATTGAAATAAAAACATCTGAAGAAGCATGTTCTCTAGACTTGGCTCCAACCTCTTCTACTACATCAGTATTAGCTTTTGGAGATGCTCTTGCAGTTACGCTATTACAAGCTAAAGGCTTTACAAAAGATGATTTTGCAAAATCTCATCCTGCAGGAAAACTTGGAAAAGCCTTAACGCTTCAGGTATCAGACATAATGCATTCAGGAACCGATATGCCCTATGTAAACCTTAAAGCTTCTTTAAGTGATGCAATATTAGAAATTACTAATAAAAACCTAGGCATGACTTTGATAGAAGATAATAACAAAATAGTTGGTATTTTTACTGATGGTGATTTAAGAAGATGTATTGGTAATAAGATGGATATTAATAACACTATAATCAAAGAAGTAATGACTATAAATTTTAAATCTGTTCAATCAGATGAACTTGCAATTGATGCTGCAAAAATTATGGAAAGTAACAAAATTTTTACACTAGTTGTATTTGATTCCAAAAAAGCTATTGGTGTTATTTCTATGCACGATTTGCTTCAATCAGGAATCGTGTAATTGAAAATTAATTATCTCCCTATACTTCTTTTTTCTATATTTTCATATAGTAATACCAACATAACTATTGGTGAAAGCGATATATATATTGAATCTAAAAGAATAGAAATTAATAAAGAGAATAATGAGATATATTTTAAAGATATGCTAAAAATTAAAAATGAATATATATTAATTTCAGGTAGTAACGCTGTATTTAATAACCAAAAAAAGATATTAAATATTTCAGGTAATAAGGTAAATATTTTTTCAAATTCTTCTGAAAATATATTTTCAGGAAGTGCGAAAACAATCTTTATTTATGCTGACAATAGTATTGAATTATTTGGTGATGCTGTGTTTGAGAATGATGGGATTAAATTCAAATCATCTTCAATAAAATTTAATCAGCAAAACGGTAAGATTCTGGAATAATCATGACTATTTTGAGCGTCAGTAATTTATCAAAAAAAATTAAAAATAAAAGTATTATAGAAAACATTAATTTTGTGGTTAATAGATCAGAAATATTAGGTCTTCTTGGTCCTAATGGAGCCGGTAAAACAACGACCTTTTATACAATAGCAGGACTAATAAAGCCTTCAGAAGGTAAGATATCTTTTAATAATAAGAATGTTACAGATATGCCAATGCATAACAGATCTAAACTTGGAATGTCTTATTTGCCGCAGGAATCATCAATATTTCTAAACTTGTCGGTAAAACATAATATTCTAGGTTTAGCTCAACTATCATCTCCTGATACGAATTTAATTAAAAATATCTTTGATGAAGTTGTGGAAGAGTTTAATTTATCTAAAATTCTAAATCAGAAAGGAAGAGAATTATCTGGTGGTCAAAGAAGAAGAGTTGAAATTGCAAGATGTCTTGTAACAAAACCTAATATGATTCTAATGGACGAACCTTTTGCAGGTATTGATCCTATTGCTGTTGATGATATAAAGAAAATACTGAATAAACTTGTTACTAAAAATATAAGTATTCTTATTACTGATCATAATGTTGGGGCTGCCCTTGAAATATGTAATAGAGCGTTGATTTTAAGTGAGGGCAAAATCCTTGCTGAAGGATCTACAAATGAATTAATTAATAATAACAAGGTAAAAGAAGTTTATCTTGGTGAAATGTATTCTTAGACTATGGCTATTTCTTTAATAAGGGAATTAGCTCAAAAACAAAAAGTTACTCTAACCCCACAACTTAAAAAGTCTATTGATCTTCTTCAGCTATCACGACATGAGATTATTCAAAGGATTAATGAAGAGATAGATATCAATCCATTTCTTGAGAAAGTAGATCAGGAGTCATTTGATTATTCTGAATATGACCAATCATTTCAATCGGAATATTCAAAAGAGATAGTTGAAAATCAAACACTTAGAAATGTTTTATTGCATCAAGTTAGTGACCTTAATCTTAATGAAACAGATAAAGAAATTTCTAGCGCAATAATTGATTGTCTTGATGATTCAGGTGAGCTAATTGAAAGTATTGATGAAATTGAGAATATGCTTGAGTATAAATTTAAATACTCTGAAATAGAAAATGTCTTAACTACTGTAATTCATGCTTTAGATCCACCAGGTATAGGCTTTAGGAATATTAAAGAATGTATTTATATACAACTGAAAAGAAAAAATATTGAACAAAATCTTTTAGAGATAATTGAGCAAATTCTTTTTGATAACTCAGGCTTGGATATTGAAACTGTTAAAGAAAAATTAAAAACAATATATAAAAATGAATTAATTGATACTGCCATATCTTTAATTAAGAAATGTGATCTTGCCCCTGGATTAAATCATATTGAAACTCAGTTCATATACCCTGATTTAGCGATCTCAGAGTCTGATGATAATCAAGTAAGCTTTATAAATGACTATTTCCCAATTATAAAAGTTGATGATGAATTAATTAATTCAACAAAAAAAGAGTTAAAAAATAATCCGAATAAAGACATTATTGAAAAAATACAAAATGCTAAGTGGCTTCTTAGATCTGTAAAAAAAAGAAATGAAACAGTTTTGAAAGTTGGTGAAATTATCTGTAAAAAACAATACGCATTCTTTAATAATAAAACACTTGAAATGCAGCCATTATCAAATAAAAATATTTCAGATGCATTGGGATTACATCCATCAACTATATCTCGTATTTTGAGGTCAAAATATATACAAACTCCAAAGGGTGTTATTCCTCTTAGATCTTTTTTAATAAGCTCTGTATCCAAAACAAGAAAGGTTACACCTATTCAATTAATGGAAATTATTAAAAAAATAATTGATACAGAAAAGTCAAAATTAAGTGATCAAGATATATCTATAATTCTAAATAAAAAAGGGTACAGTTTGGCTAGAAGAACTATTTCTAAATATAGACTGAAATTGAACATACCCTCTTCAAGAAAAAGATAAATTTTTTTTCTTGATGTAAAATTTATTTATGAATCCTCCATACACCAAAGAGAGTTTAACGAGATTATTAGATGATTCATCTAGTCTTTCAATTAACCAAATTAAAAGACTACTAGATAAAATGAATTCTGCCGAGTTAGCTCATTGTCTTGAATCATCTCCACCAAAACAAAGAAAATTTTTGTGGTCACTAATAGATAATGAAGATGAAGGTGATGTTCTGGCTGATTTAGGTGATGAAATACAGCAAGAATTATTATTAGAGATTTCTA
>ERZ802830.688-NODE-688-length-33696-cov-9.13412_pt1 | contig 33696 bp, 35 predicted proteins | sample MGYA00345654_ERZ802830 | MGnify/ENA primary metagenome ERZ802830 (study PRJEB30503, sample SAMEA104212375) | marine metagenome | biome: Westerlies Biome; feature: [SRF] surface water layer (ENVO:00010504) within the epipelagic zone...; material: water... | reverse complement strand
AGAAAAAAAACAAAGAAAAAAAAAGCTATATAAGATTTCCAGATTAAATTAAAAAGTTTCTTTTTTGATATATTGCATTTAATAACAAATTAATTTATTAAAATGAAAAAAATCAAAACAACAATCATGAGTACTTTAGTCGCTTTAAGTTTATTAGTAATTTTTTCAGGTTTTACAAACACTTATCAAACAGATCAATCAACCCCACCAGTTTATGAATTTGAGATTGTAACAGTCGTAGAGTCTCTTATTCAAAATGGTTTAGGAAGGTCAAGAATGATTTCAAAAACCGAAAACATAAATTACAGAGAGGCTACTACAATTAGAAGTGAAGATGGAGAAAAACAAAAAAGTAATAAAAAGCGCTCTGAAATCAGAACAAAGGCTTTTGAGGAAACTAAATTATTGAACTTTTATAATGTTGGAGGAATCCGCTTTAATAATATCGCCACGAACGATGCTATGGTGAGATCTAAGCTAAATGAGATGTCAACTCAAGGTTGGGAGTTGTTTAGCGTTGCTTCAGGTGTTGAAAGTGCTGATAAAGAAAGAGATGCTATTTTTATTTCTCGTTACATTTTTAGAAAAGAAAAATAAACTTTAATCATTTATTTTTTCAAAAAGGTCTGTCAGCATCTTCATCAAGAAAAAATTTTATTTTTAACGTTTAATGGAGTAATTAACTCCTCAGCTAAAACCCTAAACTATCTAGATCCTCTTCTTCATTATCTGAAAAAATTTGTTCTGCATATTTCTCACAATCTAGATTAATTGAAAGATTCTCAGGCTCTATAAAATCCTCACTTGAAATCCCTAGTTCTGGATTTAAATAGGCATTTTTCATGAATTGACCCCAAATAGGTAAAGCCATTGTTGCTCCTTGACCAAAGCCAATTTCATCAAAATGAATTGAACGATCTTCTCCTCCGACCCAAACTCCAGTAACTAGATTTGGAACCATTCCCATAAACCAACCATCGCTCTGATTTTGTGTAGTTCCCGTTTTTCCAGCAATTGGATTTTCAAAAACATAAGGATAACCAGTGACTATATTTTTATAGATGTAATTTTCTTCCTCTAGTCCTGCATGTCTTAGTCTAGCTCCTGAGCCATATTCAGTAACACCCTTCATTAGACTAACAGTTACATAAGCTGCCTCTTCAGATAGAACATCCTCTGTTTTAGGTGCACTTTCAAAGATAACAGTTCCGTTTTTATCTTCAATTCGAGACACCATTATGGGTTTAACATAAATTCCTCTGTTTGCAAACGTACTGTATGCTCCTACCATTTCAAATAAACTGAAATCAGGAGTCCCAAGTGCAATTGAAGGAACTGGTGGAATTCTCGAAGTAATTCCCATTTTTTTAGCAAGGTTAATAACAGGCCTAGGTCCAACCTTATCCATTAATCTTGCACTTATTGTATTCACTGAATTTGCTAATGCATTTTTAAGTGTTCTATTTCTACCATACTTATCACCTGAATTTTTTGGACACCACGCATCAATATTCCCGTGTTTCATTGGTTCAATACAAAAAAGAGCATCAGGTAAGATATCGCATGGAGATAGTTTTAACTGATCAATTGCAGTGGCATAAAGAAACGGTTTAAATGTTGAGCCAATTTGTCTTTTACCTTGCTTTACCTGATCATACTGAAAATGTTTATAGTCATAACCACCAATCCAGACTTTCACATGTCCTGTTTGAGGTTCCATTGACATCATTGAAGCTCTTAAAAAATGCTTATAGTATCTTATAGAATCCATAGGCGACATTATTGTATCAATCTCACCGCTCCATGAGAAAACAGTCATTTCTGTTGGTTCGTTAAAATTTGATAAAATTTTATCTTTTTCCCAGCCAGAATTAACTTTATTTCTCCAGCGTTCAGATCTATATGCAGACCTTTCCATTAGTGTGTCAATTTGGCCTTCTCTTAGCTCTAGAAAAGGAGCTGTTTTGTTATTTGATAAACTATTTTGAATGAAAAATTCTTTTTGTAAATTTTTCATATGACTTTTTACTGCATTCTCACCAATCTGTTGTAATCTGGAATCAATAGTTGTGAATATTTTAAGACCATCTCTATATATGTTATATTTAGATCCATCTTCTTTTGGATTACTATTTATCCAACCTTTCATGAAATCTTGTAAATATGCCCTAAAATATGTTGCTAGGCCCTCTCTGTGAGATTCAGGAGTGTATTTAATTTCTAGAGGAAATGTTATTAGAGAATCTAAAGCTTCTTTTTTTATGTATTCGTTACGAAACATTTGTCTTAGTACAATATTTCTTCTTGATTTGACTAATTCGGGTCGTCTAATCGGATTGTAATAAGAAGAGTTTTTTAGCATCCCAATTAACATTGCAGATTGTTCAATTTTTAAATCTAATGGGCTTAAATTAAAGAATATTTTTGCTGCTGATCGAATTCCATCAGCATTATATCCAAAATCATATACATTCAGATACATTGCTATAATTTCATTTTTAGTATACCTTCTTTCTAATTGAACAGATAAAACCCATTCTTTTATTTTTTGAATAATTGCCTCGCTGAGATTTCTGGATCTTACGCCAACAAAAAGTTGTCTGGCTAATTGTTGAGTAATTGTACTCGCCCCACCTCTTTTACCAAGAAATAGAATAGCACTTATTGTTCTTTTCCAATCAATCCCAGAATGACTATAAAATCTTTCATCTTCAGTTGCAATTAAAGCATTAACAATATTTTTAGGTAACTCATCAAATTGAATTGGGGTTCTATTGTCTTGATAATAAAATTTACCTAGGGTTTTTCCGTCAGATGAAATTATTTGAGTAGCTAAATTTGTTTTTGGGTTTTCAAGTTGCTGCAAATCAGGCATTGGTCCAAAAGACCCATTAGCAGCTGAAAAAAATACGTAAAAAATTGCTGCTATTGAAATTAGAATAATCGACCAGAATATCCTTATAACCAGTTTTGGGTAATTTATTGTCGGTTTATCAATCATTATCAGGTTTTTTTTCAGAAAACTTAATTCCCAAGCTTACGACTCCAGGTAATATTTTTAAGCCCTTTTCTTCCTGATTTTTTCTCATTGCGTGATTTAATGTAATCAAATAGTCCGAGCCTTTTTTAAAATCATATTCATCTATCCAAATCAAAAAGCTTTCTCTAATATTGCCATATCCACTACCCAAAAAATTTCCCTCCTTATCAGCCATTAAATATTCCAAAGTATCCTTGGTAATTAAAATGTTATCTTCATTTAGTGATGCAATCATAAATAGGTTAGAATATTGGTAGTTATTATCATTTCGAATATGAAATTGAATATCGTACTTTTTATCAGGAAAAGAATTAAATTCAAAAAAAACGGTATCATTTAACTCCCATCCATTTTCAAAATCTCTGTAACTGCTATGAATTGAATTATTAGAACATTTATAAAAAAACAGAACACATAGATAGAAAGATAAAAGTCTATTAATTTTCATTTTCTTTGAAAGCTTTTAATGATAATTGTCTATTTAAATTTTAAATGTTTTGATCTTCCCTTTTTAAAGATTTTATTGCTGTTGTGAGTTCCTTTTCTCATATTTTTTTGAATCTCTAAGGGAAGACTTACAACTTCTTTACACTTTTCAGAACAACAATTATTATTCTTAATTTGACAGGGTTTACATTGAATGAATAAAAGATGACATGCTTCATTAGCACAATTTACATGATTATCACAGGAGTTGCCACATTGATGACATTTTGATACAATATCATTTGAAATTCGTTCAGATCTTCTTTCATCAAAAACAAAGTTTTTACCCTTAAATTTATTTTCTAATTTTTCATCTTTGACTTGTTTAGCATATTCAATGATACCACCTTCAAGTTGAAAGACATTCTCAAAACCCTTGTGTTTAAAATAAGCACTTGCCTTTTCACACCTAATACCACCAGTACAGTACATTAAAAGGTTTTTATTTTTTTTATTTTTTAGTATTGTTTTTTCAATAAATGGAAGTGAATCTCTAAAAGTGTCTACATCAGGTTTGACAGCTCCCTTAAAAAACCCTATTTCACTTTCATAGTGATTTCTTATATCTATACATATAGTATTTGGGTTTTCTAATAATCTGTTAAACTGAATTGCATTAACATGCTTTCCTCTTTGAGTTACATCAAATGAAGAATCACTAATCCCATCTGATACAATTTTATCTTTTACTTTAATTGTTAGTTTTAAGAAGGATTTATTATTATGTTCAAGAGCAATATTTAATCTGACTTTATATAGAAAAGATATCGAATCAAGATGATTTTTGAAAATTTCAAAATTTTCAGCTGGTATAGAAAGCTGTGCATTTATTCCCTCTTTAGCCACATATATTCTTCCCAAAACATCCAATGAATTCCATTCAATAAAAATATGGTTTCTAAAAATTTCTGGATTTCCAATATTAGCATATTGGTAAAAAGAAAGTATCAATCTATCTTTCCCGGCTTTTTCAATTATTCTTGACCGTTCTAAAGAACTTAATTTATTGTACAGTTGCATGCTATACTATTATAAGTTAAAATATAAAGGTACTATTATTCTAAATATTTTTGTTTGGAACCAACTAGTATAAGTTCAGTCTGTCTACCATTGATATATCTAAATCCTTTTTCTCCAAAAAATCCTGGCACTTCAAGCATTATTCTTATGTCCTTATTCCATTCTGGAATAAAAACTGTAGTATTAAGTTCTATTGCATAAGCCGTATTCTTATGAAGTGGGTGATCTCCTGAATGTGGAACACCGTCTTGGGAATCCCACATTCCAAAGGCTGTTCCAGCTGAGTGTCCAAATAAACCGAGTGGATGCGTATAAATTTGAGGTCTTAAACCCTGATCAAATGATTGCTTTAGGGACTTTTTGAGTATCTGATTGCCAGTAAAACCTTCTTTAAAATTGTTTGTAAAAATATCTTGAACTTTATTACCTTCCTTTAAGGCGTTTACAAGAAAATTAGGTGGAGCTTTTTCCTCTGGCCTAAGGACATATGCAAGTTGCTGAGAATCCGTATTTAGTGTTAAATAAGATATTCCAAAATCACAATGTAAAAGATCTCCAGGCTTTATTATGTCAAATTTTGATTTACTGTCAAAAGCATATAAATCACTATTATCCTTTCTCTGGACATCAACTGTTGGATGAAACCATGTTTGAATTCCCATATGAATTACCTTTTCTCTCATCCACCACACAACATCATCAGTTGTTGTTACGCCAGGAGTAATTACTTTAGTCGAAAAAGCTTCTTTAATTATATTATTACTAATTTCAACAAGCTTAGAAAAAATTGTCATCTCTAAGTTAGTTCTAGTCTCAATCCAAGCAATTGATAGTTTTTCTGCTGAAACAAGTCTTTTTTGAAATTTTGTTGGTAATGAACTATAAAGCTCATCAAATCCATTTTTACTCAATCCATCAGATAGAGATTCATGCTTAGAAAAGTTAATCCCAATTTTTTTTGGATTTTCTTTTTCAATATAATCACTTAATGCTTTTAACTGATTTGGTTGTTCCTCCTTAATCCATATGGATGGTATATTATTTCCAAATGGATATCTTGTGATTGCAACAGATTTAAATTTTCCAGTTTGTATATTTCTTGAAAAAACAAGTATTGTTCTTCTTCTAGCATTAAGCCATGTAGGAGGTAGCATAGTTTTAATTACGGGATCCTCATTATATTCCCTAGTCATTAGAACCCACATATCTATGTCATTTTTTTGCATGATACTGGGAAGTAAATTATCAAGTCTGTCTTTTTGAAGCTTCATAATTACTTCAGCTCGATCCTTGAGTGATAAGATCTCTTGGGCTGAAGTATTTAGACTTAGAATTAACAATAAATTTATTAATATCTTTCTCATATTTTCATAAAATATAAATATAAAAAATATTACTTTAGTGTTAAACGCAAAGAAATGACAGACGACAAATCAGCAAAAATCAAAGCACTAAAATTAACCCTAGATAAACTAGATAAAACTTATGGTAAGGGTTCTGTTATGAGGCTTGGAGATGAAGCTGTAATTGAAACAGAAGCAATTTCATCAGGGTCTATAGGGCTTGATATTGCGCTTGGAGTAGGTGGATATCCAAAGGGAAGAGTAGTTGAAATTTACGGCCCAGAATCTTCAGGAAAGACTACCCTTACTCTACATGCAATTGCTGAATGTCAAAAAGCTGGGGGAGTTGCAGCATTTATTGATGCTGAACATGCGTTCGATCGCTTTTATGCCGAAAAGCTAGGTGTGGATATTAATGAGTTAATTATATCTCAACCTGATCATGGAGAACAAGCTCTTGAAATAGCGGATAACCTAATAAGATCTGGCGCTGTTGATGCTGTTGTGATAGATTCTGTCGCTGCTTTAACTCCAAAAAGTGAAATAGAAGGTGAAATGGGTGATTCAAAAATGGGTCTTCATGCTAGATTAATGTCACAAGCGCTCAGAAAGCTAACTGGTTCGATAAGCAAGACCAATTGCACAGTTTTTTTTATAAATCAACTTAGAGAAAAAATCGGTGTTATGTTTGGTAATCCTGAAACTACAACTGGAGGAAACGCTCTTAAGTTTTATGCGTCAGTCAGGCTCGATATAAGGAGATCTACACAAATAAAAAATGGTGAAGCTGAAGTAATGGGAAATAAAACGAGAGTTAAAGTTGTAAAAAACAAAGTCGCTCCTCCTTTTAAAACAACCGAATTTGATATCCTATATGGAGAAGGAATTTCAAAAATTGGAGAAATAATTGATCTTGGTGTTAATTATGAAATTATTAATAAGAGTGGATCTTGGTTTAGTTATGGCGATAGTCGATTGGGCCAGGGAAGAGACTCAGTAAAAACACTTTTAGCTGATAACCCAGAACTTATGGATGAGTTAGAGTCTAAAATAATGGATACAATAAAAGCATTAAATAGTTAATTTATTTTTTACTCATTTTCCTCCATACTTCAACTGAATTTATTGCAGATTTTTTTGGATCATTGATTAATTTATTTTTAATAAACAATCTGGTGTCCTCCATTAGTTTAAAATAGTCCTCTTCCTTTAGATCCTTAGTTGGAACTGGATCGAAAATTGTAACCCTTAAGGATCCTGGATATCCATGAGTCGTATACCATGGGAACTTTCTTTTACAGTCATAAAAGACCATTGGTAAAACTGGAAGCTTATGAGCTATTGCTAGTTTAAATGCCCCATGTTTAAATTCATTTAAAATATTATTTTCATTTATATATTCTTTTTCGGGAAAAATACAAACACTATAACCATTATCTAACTTATCACTTGCCTGTCCATAAACTGCAAAACGACTTTCTTTTTTACCTCTATCAACTAATATAGCGGCCCTTTTGTATAAAAAACCAAAAAAGGGTATTTTCTCTAATTCCTTTTTTCCAACAAAAACAAACGGTGTTTTAAATAATCTAAGCATTACAAATGGATCAATGTAACTTGAATGATTTGCAACTAGCAAATATGATTTTTTTTTGTCTAACTCAGGAATTTGATTTTTCCTGATATAAAATCCCATCCCAAATAAGATAAAGGATGCCCAAATATTTCTAGCATACCAAAAAATAATTTTATATCCATTTGGAAGAAAAAGTACTATGGCCAAAAGCGGAAAAAAAAAGATGACAGGAATCGAACACAAGAAATAAAACCAAACTCTCCAGAGAATTAGTAATAACCGTCTTAAAATAATCATTTATTGCGTTTAATAGATCTCGAATATACAAAGCGTAAATTAAAAATATAATTAAGCTCTTAATAAAAAATTTAACTTTGCAATAACATTAAATTTATGTCAAGAATTTTAACTGGGGTACAATCAACTGGTACTCCACATTTAGGGAATATTTTAGGTGCAATAATTCCAGCAATAGAACTTTCTAAAAAAAGTGAAAATGAATCTTTTTTATTTATCGCAGATTTACATTCCTTAACTCAAATAAAGAATAAAAAAGAGTTAAGAGAAAATACTTTTGCAACTGCTGCCACATGGTTAGCATTTGGATTAGATGTAAATAAAACTATTTTTTACAAGCAAAGTGATGTTGCTCAAGTTACAGAACTTTCGTGGTATCTTTCATGTTATTACCCTTATCAAAGACTAACATTAGCCCATTCATTTAAAGATAAATCAGGAGAACTAAAAGATATAAATACAGGGTTATTTAGTTACCCTATTCTTATGGCTGCTGATATTTTATTGTATGATGCAGAATATGTCCCTGTTGGAAAGGATCAATTACAACATCTTGAAATAACAAGAAAAGTTGCTTCAAAGTTTAACAGTATAAATGGAGAAACATTTTTGATTCCAAAGCCTTTAGTACAGAAAAAACACCAGAATATACCCGGTGTTGATGGAAATAAAATGAGTAAGTCTAAGAATAATGTAATAAATATTTTTTTATCAGATAAAAAACTAAGAAAACAAATAATGAGTATTGCAACTGACAGTACTCCAATTGAAGACCCTAAAGATCCAAATAGCTGTAATGTATTTAATCTTTACTCATTAATTGCCAGTCAAAAGAATATTGAAAAAATGAAATCCAATTACTTAAAGGGAGGGTTTGGGTACGGAACTGCGAAGAATATTTTGTTCGAAGAAATATTAAATAAATTTAAGAAAGAAAGAAAACTATTTAATCATTTTATTTCTAATCCCGATGAGGTCTATGATGTTCTTGCAAAAGGTGCAGAAAAAGCAAAAAAAATAGCTAACTCTGTTTTGATTAGAGTAAGAAAAAAAATAGGATATTAATTGGTTAAAAATTATTCCAAAAAAATTAATTTATTATTTTTGAATCATGGGTTTAGAAAAATATATTGAAGAACTTTTATATGATTACGAATGTGTTACAATTCCTGATTTTGGAGCTTTCTTGACAAGACCCTATAATTTTGAAATAGATAAAGTAAACGGAAAGTTTATACCTCCAAGAAAAGAATTAACATTTAATAGTTTGCTAACTAGTAATGATGGGGTATTAATAAATTATTTTGCTAAGAAAAATAATTTAAAATATAGAAAAGCTCAGATTCTTGTTCAAAAAGAAGTTGAAAACTGGAGGAATCAGATTAAAGTAGGGGCCTTAATTATTGAAAATATTGGCAAAATAACTCTTTCTCAAAATAAAACTATTGAGTTTGAACCATTTGGAAAAATAAATTTTGATGAAAATTCTTTTGGATTAAAAATTTTTACGAAAAGACCCTTAAATTCTTCGAAACAATCTAAAGTTTTTTCAATTTTAGATGAAGAAAAATTAGTGTTTACTCCAAAAAACAATCAAATAAATTCATTTCCAAAGTACGCAGCAGTTTTTTTAATAACACTCGCTTTGACTTCTACTAGTTTATATTTTGGAGATCAATATATACAAGGTCGAAGAACTTTAAACCAACAGATGGCTCAAAATAAAATTCAAGAAAATGTTCAAACCGCTACATTTAATTTGGGGTCTTTAAAATCTATTTCATTAACTGTTACCAATCTAAAAGTCAAAAAGAAAACTATCCTAAATAAAACTCACTATAGCATTATAGCAGGTACATTTAGAAATAGATCATATGCAATTAGAAAAATCGAAAACTTAAAAAAGAAAGGCTATAATTCTTCATTAGTGTCAGTAAATCCAAAAGGCATGTATAGGGTTGCATATGAAAGATTTGAATCAAAAAAAGAGGCTTTAGATTTGTTGTATCATATCAAATATAATCTTGGAGAAGAAGGATGGTATTTAAAAGAATGAGAAGCTTTTATTTGTTATAGAGCCAAAAAGATGGATTTTCAGGTTTCATCGCATTAAAAACACTAAACTGCAGAGCCGTCCTACCTGTTTGTGAATTTGTAAATATTTCACCAATAATTTCTTTTGAATTTAAATACTGACCTTTTTTTACATAGACTTTAGAAAGATTCTTATAAGCTGTAATATAGTTACCATGTTTTACAAGCACAGTGGGGTTGCTATTTTTAAAACTTAAAATTGACATGACTTCTCCCTCAAAAACTGTTCTAACTTTTGCATTATTGATAGAAGCAATTGTTATTCCTGTGCTTTTAATTTTAGTTGTTTTCACTATAGGGTGTGTTTGGGTGCCATATTTTTGAATTACTACACCTTGTATAACTGGCCATGGTAATTTTCCTTTATTAGCCTTAAAATTATCATCTAGAATTTTTGCTTCAGGAGTTAATTTAAATACATTCGACAGCTTATTTTTCTCTTTTTTATTTGAAGATGCTATAGCTAATCTAATAAGCTTTTGAATTTCCTTGTCAATAGATTCGGCCTGAGATTGTTTTATCTTAATTTGTTTATTGAAATTTTTTGATTTTTTTTTCAATTCTGTTAAGATTTTATTTTTTTGATTTTGCTCCTCAATTAACTTTTTTTGTTCTCTTCTGTTGTTTTCTAGTAAAAGCTTTCTTTTTTGTTTTTGATCTATTAGATCCTGATTTAACTCTTGTAAGGTTAGTGTTTTATTCTTTATGATTTTAACCTGTTTTTTTCTATAAGCACTATACTGGTTCAAATAATCTAACCTTTTATATGCCTGAAGGAAATCTTCAGAAGAAAAGATAAACATGAGACGGTTTTGCATTGACTTACTTTTGTATGCATTTTTAATCATTTCAGCATAATCTTTTTTCAAATTTTCTATATCTAATCGATATTTTGATATATTTCTTTGATTAATATTTATAAGCTTCTCAAGAGAATTAATTTGTTCATTATTGATCTTAATTAATTCTGTTCTGATCGATATTTTCAACTCAACATCCTCTGCTTCGGTTAAAGTAGATTTTTTAATTTTTTTATTTAAAAACAGTAGATTGTTAATTTGTTTTATTTCCTCTCTTAATTTTGAACTTTTTGTCTCTAATCCCTTTTGTTTATTTGAAAAATTCTGAGAAAAAATTAAATTATTAAAAAAAAGAATGCATAATGAAATCCTAATAAATAATTTCATTATTATAAATTAATTTTTTTATAGCCTTGAGGAATTTTAAAAGGAAAAGTTAAATTTCCTGGAACCTCTGGTCTAGTATATTCAATAATAATTTTTCTTCTAATTATATCGTCTGAAAACGATATAGTCATTTTACTTGGAACCAAATTATCCTCAATACTCTGAAAATCATCATAGATTATTGAAATAAAGCGTTTCTTCTTTGTAAAAAATAACCTTTGTTCTTTTAACATAAATGTTGTTGGATTATAAAATAAAATTGGTTGAATTAAACTTGTTTTATTTGTAAGAGATATAACATAAAAGTTTGGATTTTTAATTCGATTCCAGTTTTGTTTATTTACATCTATAGTCGCTCTTCCCAAAAACAATCTTTCTAAATTTTTATAATTAAAATCTACTCCAAAAAAATCGTTTATAAATTCTAATTTACCTTGGTATGAAGTTTTTTGAAATTTTTCATAAAAAGCAATATCATTTGGCTTAATTAATAATTTGGCAATTGGTATTAACATAGTTGCACTAAGCCAGATGGCTTCATTTTCCTTCATTCTTAAATTAACAACTAATTCCTGTGCTCTTTTTCCATCATCATATGTTACTTTTAATCTTGATCTAAATAGCTTTAAGTTTGACCTAGAAGAATTTATTGCTTTTTGTAATTCTTTTATTTTAAAATTTTTAACCGGAGTATTATTAGGAAGGACCTTTGTTACTTTACATGCTGTAAAAATCATTAGTACTAATAATATAGAATATACTTTAAGATTAATAATTTTCATTTTTATAATTTTCCAGTACTCCCAAACCCCTTTACCCCTCTTGAGGTAATATCTAAGTCTTCTTGTAAATCCCAAGATATTTTTTCATATTTTGAAATAACAAGCTGAGCTATTCTTTCCCCTGAATTAAGAGTGTAATTCTCTGAAGAAAGATTTATTAAAATTACTCCAATTTCTCCTCTATAATCTGAATCTATTGTGCCCGGAGAATTTAAAACCGTTATTCCTTTTTTTGCTGATAAGCCGCTCCTAGGTCGGACCTGTGCCTCATACCCCTCAGGAAGGGCAATTTTTATTCCTGTACCAACGACTTTTCTTTCTAATGGTTTCAAGATTACCTCTGAACCTAAAACAGCTTTTAAATCCAAACCTGATGCCGAAGTTGTAGCATAGGAAGGAAGTTCAAATGGACTTTGATTGATAATAGGGACTTTCAACATATTTGATGTTTTTATAAAATTACAAAAAGACAAGTCAAATATTAAAAAATGCTAAATTTTAATTTTAAAGGAGCATTAGTTTTTAAGGGCTTCGGCACCACCAACAATTTCTAATATTTCATTTGTTATTGAAGCTTGTCTTGCCTTATTATATGATAACTTGAGTTGATCCCTTAGCTCCTGAGCATTATCAGTTGCTTTGTGCATTGCTGTCATTCTTGCACCGTGCTCACTTGCTATTGAGTCTTTAATAGACTTTAATAACTGAATTTTTAATGACTTTGGTAAAAGCTGATCAATAATTTGTTTTTGGGAGGGTTCATAAATATAATCTAAAGAACCTATTGAGCTTTCAGAAATGTTTTTTTCTTTATTAGTTAGTATAGGTAAAAAAGGCTCCGTAGTAACTATCTGAGTAGCCGCATTTTTAAAACGATTATATATTATTTTGACTGAATCATATTTGCCTTCATTGAATTCGTTAAGAATAAGATCAACGATTTTAGACACACTTTCAAAATTTAAATTATCAAATATACCATCATGTGAACTATGCATATTGAATTTTTTAGAAAGTAAATCACTGCCTTTTTTACCAATGGAAATCACCGAAGTCTTAACTTTGGTTTTTGAGTCTGTCATTTCATATATAGCTTTGATTACATTGGAATTAAATCCCCCACAAAGACCCCTATTGGAGGTTATTGCTATTAATAATTCTTTTTTTATTTCACGAACTTCCGAAAATGAATTTGATTCAAGTTCATGATTTGTTTTAGTTAATTTTTGAATAAGCTCAGTTAATTTATTTGAATAAGGTCTCATTTCAGTGATTGCATCAGTTGCTTTTTTTAACTTGGCAGCGGAAACCATTTTCATGGCACTTGTAATCTGCATTGTTGATGAAACTGATGCAATTCTATTTCTTATTTCCTTCAAATTCGCCATAAGTGATGTCTAGAATTGTTTTGATATTTTTTGAGCTGAGCTATTAAGAGTATCTATTACATCATCCGTAAGTTTTCCTACTTTTAACTTTGCTAGAATATCGGGGTGATTTTTATTTAAATCTTCTAAATAATTTGACTCAAACTCTTTAACCTTTTCTACCGGAACAGATCTTAGTAAATTTTTTGATCCTGCATAAATTATTGCTACTTGATCTTCTACTTTAAAAGGATCATTTTGCGACTGTTTAAGTATTTCAACATTTCGTTTACCTTTTTCAATTACACTAAGAGTTGCGTTATCTAGATCTGAACCAAATTTTGCAAAAGCTTCTAACTCTCTGAATTGGGCTTGATCTAATTTAAGTGTTCCAGCAACTTTTTTCATTGATTTAATTTGAGCTGAGCCACCAACTCTTGACACAGAAATACCAACATTAATAGCAGGTCGAACCCCAGAGTTAAAAAGATCGGATTCTAAAAAAATTTGACCATCTGTAATTGAAATTACATTTGTGGGAATATAAGCTGATACATCTCCGGCTTGGGTCTCAATAATTGGGAGAGCGGTTAATGAACCCCCTCCTTTTACAACTTCGGCAAGGGCTTCGGGGAGGTCATTCATTTTTTTTGCAATTTCGTCATCTGAGATTACTTTTGCTGATCTTTCGAGTAACCTTGAATGTAAATAAAATACATCTCCAGGATAGGCTTCTCTTCCGGGAGGTCTTCTAAGAAGTAAGGAAACCTCTCTATATGCTACTGCTTGCTTTGATAAATCATCATAAATAATTAAAGCTGGTCTTCCTGTATCTCTGAAATACTCACCTATTGCTGCTCCTGAAAAAGGAGCGTATACCTGCATTGGAGCAGGATCAGAAGCGTTTGCTGCAACAATGGTAGTATATGCTAAAGCGCCTTTTTCTTCTAGTATTCTAGCAATTCCAGCCACAGTTGAGGCTTTTTGTCCAATTGCAACATAAATGCAGTAAACTGGCTCACCAGCATCATAAAATTCTTTTTGATTTATTATAGTATCAATACAAACGGTAGTTTTTCCAGTTTGTCTATCACCAATTACTAACTCTCTTTGTCCCCTTCCGACAGGAATCATTGCATCTATAGATTTTATTCCAGTCTGCATAGGCTCACTTACTGGTTGTCTAAAAATAACACCTGGGGCCTTTCTCTCTAATGGCATTTGATATAATTTTCCTTTTATAGATCCTTTTCCATCTATTGGAGTTCCAAGAGTATTTACAACTCTTCCAACAATTCCTTCGCCTACATTTATTGAAGCAATTTTTTGAGTTCTTTTGACAGTATCTCCTTCCTTTAAATCTTTAGAGGGTCCTAATAATACAATACCCACATTATCTTCTTCTAAATTCAAAACCATTCCTTCTAATCCACTATCAAAAGAAACCAGTTCCCCATATTGGGCATTTGTTAATCCAAAAACACGAGCTATTCCATCTCCTACTTCAAGAACAGTTCCTATTTCATTAAGTTTAAGCGCGGAATCATGTTCTGCTAATTGTTTTTTTAAAATTGCTGAAACTTCAGCTGAATTTACATCTGACATAATATGTTTGTTTAGGAAATATTTCTATTTGAAATTAATTGTCTTTTTAATGATTCTATTTGATTTGATATACTTGCGTTTAATTCTTTATCTCCAATATTAATTATAAATCCTCCAACTATTGATGAATCAATTTTATTATCTATTTCAACTTCAAGGTTAGTCATTTGCTTTGCTTTTGAACTAACAAATGTTTTAAGATTCTCATTAAGTGGAACAGCACTGGTAACAGTGGCAGTTATTCTTCCTTTTGATTTTTTTAGTCTAAAAATAAAGTCTTTAGCCACTTGATCTAAAATAGAAAGTCTTCTATTTTTTGACAAGAGGGAAATTATTAACTTAGTTTTCTCAGATAAATCAGGAAAAACCTTGAATAAAATTGTTGATTTTAAATTTGAGGCAATTACAGGGTTTGAAAGAAATTGATTTAATTGTAGGGAGTTAGATATAACCTTCAAGATATTTTTAAAATCATTCTTTACATCGTTTGAAACATTTTTTTCAACAGCAAATTCAAGGGATGCTTTTGAATAACGTTTTGCTGCCCTAGTAATTCTCATAATTTGGAATCCTTGATTAAATCGTCAATTAGTTTTCTTTGCTTATCCTTATCATTTAGTTCTGAACGTAAAATTTTTTCTGCCATCTTAATTGAAAAATCTGCAACCTGAACTTTTAATTCTTCAATAGCAATCTTTTTTTCTGAATTTATAGATTCCTGAGCCTGAGAAATTAATTTTTCTGCAATAACTTCAGCTTCTTTTTTAGCATTATCTATAATTTTTGTGCTAGTTGCCTTAGCTTCTTTAATTAAATCTTCTCTTTCTTCTCTGGCTTCCACAAGAATTTTTTTATTATTCTCATTTAAAGATTCTATTTCTTTTCTAGCCCTATCAGCAGAAGAAAGTGCTTCTTTTATAGAATTTTCTCTCTCATTGACAGAGTCCAAAATAGGTTTCCAAGCAAACTTTTTTAATAAAAGGACTAAGCCTATAAATATTAAAAGTTGCCAAAAAAACAATCCAAAGGAAAATTCATTTATTAACTTATCCATTATGATATATTTAAATTAATTTATTGTATTAATACAATAAATTAATTTTTTAGACTGCAAATAATGCAGCAAAACCGATGCCTTCTACCAATGCCGCTGCTATTAACATTACTGTCTGAATTTTACCGGTAGCATCTGGTTGTCTACCTATTGCTTCCATGGCTCCTTTGCCAATGTTACCAATACCGATGCCTACTCCAATTACTACTAAACCTGCTCCTACAATTGCTGGAATTTCCATATTTCTTATTTATTTAAATTATACATTAATTAATTATACTAAAATTTGACGAACATATTAATCATGTTCATGTTCTTCAACTGCAAAACCAAAATACAAAGCCGATAATACAGTAAAAATATATGCTTGTAAAATAGCTACTAAAATTTCTATAATAGAAATTGAGAAAGCTAAAACAAATGACAAGCTTGATCCAATCCAATTTCGAAAAATAAAAATCAAAGAAATTAGACTCATTAAAACTATGTGCCCAGCAGAAATATTCGCATACAAACGAATCATTAGTGCAAATGGCTTTATTATTACTCCTAATAACTCAATAGGGGCTAAAGCAATTTTCATAGGCAATGGGACCCCTGGCATCCAAAAAATATGTTTCCAATAAGTCTTCTTGGCCGTTAGGTTTGTTATTATAAATGTTATTAAAGCAAGGCAAAATGTAACAGCTATATTTCCAGTAACATTTATTCCCAATGGGGTTAGGCCCAAAATATTTAAGAACCAAATAAAGAAAAAAAGCGTTAACAAATAGCTCATGTATTTTTTATAGTATTTTTCTCCAATATTTGGAATGGCTATTTCATCTCGGACATATAAAACAATCGGTTCAAAAAATCTGCCAATTCCTTTAGCAATTAGGTTATTTCTTTTGTAAGAATCTGCTAAACCTTTAAACAAAAAAAACATTAAAATAGATGTAAATATTATGCTAATAACCCCTTTTGTCATGGAAAAATCTAAAGGAGATATATTAGTTGGATGATGATTTTGATCATATTCAATCGTTCCTTTTGAATCTGTAATGTATATTTTATCATGATATAACTTATAATAGTTGTTATCAACAAAAGCTATATTCTTTCCATGATTAAATTTTGATGAGGAAAAAATCCTTAATCCATTGTCCCACAAAATAACTGGTAATGGAAAACCTACATAAATCTTTTTACCTGCTTCATTAGTGTAGGAAAGCAAATTAAAGTCATGTGAATCTTTTAAGTGATGTAAAATATATTCCTTAATTTCGGATTTTGTATTTGTTAATTTAGAATCAGATTCTTTTTTTTCCTTAGCACTCAAAGAGGAAGTGAAAATTAGAGCAACAATGAGAGTTGTATTGAATATATTTTTGAACATGTTTGGCGTGAGAATTTTTATAATTTACGCAATGCAAATGTAAGTCATTCACTAATTATATTAAAAACTTTTTATATAATTTTAAATTTAGTTGCTTGATCTATTTTTCTGAATTTAAAAATTTTGAAAGCTCATTAATTTCATGAACTGAACAAATTACATATGGTATAAAAAATATAAATACCTCTTCACCTTTAATTTTATTATCCAAAATAAAATAAGGATATAAAACCAAATAAAATAAAATAATCTTTAACACGGTTAACAATAAAAAAATTACAATTGAGCTGCTAATATTTTTCTGAGAAAAATATGTTGTGGATATATAGGTGATTATGGCTATGATAAAATTAAAAGTAAATGATAAAAAAATTATTGTTGAATAATCGATATAAATAAAATGGTATGTAATTAATTGAGCTATAAAAATTGGAATCAAAAAGTAAAATAAATTTAATGCAAAATTAAATGAAGGCCTTAGCATACAAAATCAAAGATTTTTACTTTGTTTTTTAATTAAATAGATCACGATAAATAAACCAACTAATGTGCAAATAAGAGTCGGGAGTTTGTTTTGAGATAGAATCTTAATTTCTATCCAACTCCCTAATTCTGTCATTAAAAACATTAAAACTCCAATCTGAAAAGCAAGTCCAGAAAAAACAAGCCATTTATTAGGCGGTTTTTTCATGAGGTTTTGAAAATTTTGAAATCTTTTTCACTGAATTTTCATCTGCGGATCTCATTGAGCAACTCGCATTAAATGTAGCTCCTGCCTCAACAATTAATTTTCCAATAAAAACTTCCCCTTCAATTTTGCTTGAAGACTTTAATGAAAGTGTATTGGTGGCTTTTAAAGACCCTTTTATTGAGCCCTCAATATCAGCAGTATTGCAGTCAATTACCCCATTCAACTTCCCGTTTTTTCCAACAATTAGCTTTCCCTTGATTTTAATGGTCCCCTCTAATTCACCATCTATTCTAAAGTCCGCATCAGATATTATATCTCCTTTAAACTTTGTTGTGCTCTCGATACGGCTATATTGACCGTTTAATTCTGGGTTATTCATAATCTTTATAATTTTTTTCAGGCCAAGCTTTTTCTAAAAAAAGCTTTTGATATTGGGAGGACAAAGTTATAAAATTATTTGAATCTATTAATTTCAATATAGTTTGCGGTAAATTTTTCTTTAATCTCAGAGCCTTAGTCTTAGATTTTATGCCATGAATAACTATAAATTTATATTGATTATCATAAGTATCGTTTGTTATTTTCCATTTATTAAATTTTAAATTTTCAATATTTGATTTTAAACTATCTATTAATTCTTTTTGTTTAATTTTTTGATTCTTTTTGAATGGAAAAACCCATTTAAACTCAACTAGTGTTTTAGTTTTTTCATCCAAACCAAGTTTTACATGTTCTAAATCAGCATTTGCTTTTTGAGCAATATTAGAATTGGGATATTGGACAATTATATTTTTTAACTCCTGTATCCATCTTTTTTTACCATTCAATCTTCCAATAATTTGAGCTCTTAATAAAGCAGCTTTGGCTTCCCAATCAGTATTTTCGATTAAAATTCTTGCTTTATCAAGTGTTTTAAGTGCATCATAGTATTCTCTTTTTTTAAATTTTAATAACGCTTTTAAATAAAAGGATTTAGGTGTTCTAAATTCTACACCATCAAAATTATCAGGGTCTATAAAATATTGAGCATAAGCCGAGTTAGGGTAATTATTAATTAGTTCATTTTTATAATAATTAGCTAGTTTTAAAGAATCAGGATTGAAAATATTATATAAATTATATAGAGCTGGAGTCAAAAATATAGTGTCTAACTTATTATCAACAACATATTTTAAATTCTTAATCGCTAAATCTTTGGCCTTATATTTTTCTTTATATAAAACTCCTAATTTAAGTGCTGCTTGACTATTTTTTTTAATCAAGCTATCCATTATGATTTTTTTTGGAAGTTTATTTACATAAAATTCAGGGCTTTCAACCTGAATCTCAGTAATTTTAAATTCATTAGATTTTATCTTATTCTTATCTAAGGTTTCAAACCTTACAATAGTTTTGTCTCTCCAATTGTCAATATTTGGTCTTCTTCCCCAAGTTGATAAATAAATTTGTTTTCCTTTCAATACTTCAGTTGGGTTATAAAAATAAAAACTAGATTTCTTTTTTTGTACAAAAAACGACTTAGACTTGTTGGTAATTTCTTGTTGTTGAATTTTTTTTATGGCGACCTCTCTTTTTTTTGATAAAAAATTTCTAAAAAAATTCAATTGTTGTTCTTTAGTTAGTTTTAAAAGTGTGATAAGACTATCTGTTTCTCTAAATTGATTTTCAAAGAATAAAATATCTGAGAGATTTTCTTTTTCTCTTATAGCTTTCATTTGTTCTATACTTTTATTTGGCAAAACCGATAATAGGCTGTCGAGATACATACCTGTATTAACATATTCTTGATTCTTTAGATTTAAATCTATTAAATCTCTATAATTTTTCTTCTTAGTAGGTGTGTCAATGCCTTCACTATTTAATGATATAGATAAATAGTCTTGTGCCAAGCTATCAATATTTTTATTTAAATAATATAGTCCTAATGATCTATTTATTGTGTGAGAAAACTTTTGATTCTCATAAAGGTCAAGAAGCTCCTTGACAGGTTCAATAAAATCAGTCTGATAAATAATATTAGACAACCTCAATGCATTAATTTTTGAATTGATCCAAAATTTTCTCTGTGCCTTCCAGTTCAAATCAACAATGGACTGATAGTAAAATAGAGCTGAGTCTAGGTTATCAATTCTTTCGTTGATTTGGGCGGTTATATATTTATATCTTACTTTTTGATCAATGTTTTTTTCATAATTTCCCGCTCTTGTTATATAGAAATTTGCTGAGTCTAGCTTTTTAAGATTAATGAATGCTTGAGCTAATGTTGCATTTGCTAATCCAAACAATTTATTTGTATTTATAAGATTTCTTGATAAAGATCTGAGATTATTAATTGCAATCTGGTTATTTTGGAGACGGATATTTGTTTTTTCTCTCCAAATTCTTCCCTCTATAAAAGCAGATTCATCAATATTATTGTCTAATAAAAAGTTAAACGCTTCTATTGCGGGGAAAAATCGTCTATCATAATATCTTGCCTTTCCAAGAAGTAAATATGCTTCATCTATTTGATTGTTTTTTTGTAATCCATTAAATTTCATTGAATGCTTCTGAATAGCCTTAACAGCTTTATCCTCAGCTTGTTTGAATCCAGGAACTATTGAGGTTTGATCAAATTCTTCTCCCTTTAATAAAATTGGATCTATCTTTAGAATATCATAAAAATCATCCTCTAAAGTCGCTTTAATTATTGACTCTCCAACCTCAAGAGCTTCTTTACCGTTAAACAAAACATTATATTTCGTGTTTAATGTATGATATTTTCTATTCAAAAGTTTGTCGTTCTGTGTTGAACAAGAAAAAACAACTCCGATAACAAAAAGCTTATAAAAAGACGAAATACAAGGGTTTTTCAAATATGTTTTTTTTTTATAACTAAAAAGTAGCTTATTTATTATAAGTTATATAAACTTAATTAATTATAATTCGTTCTATGATGTAATTAAAGTAATATTATTTTGAAATTATTTATTTTTGAAAATAACTATAAATTATATGTATGTCTGATTTTCATTTTCTAAAAATTAAGGATATTGAAAAACTAACTTCTAATTCTATTGCAGTTAATTTTAATGTTCCAAATGAATTAAAAAATAAATTTAATTTTTATGCAGGCCAATATATAACATTAGAAAGCATAATAAATGATGAAAAGGTAAGGAGGTCTTACTCTATTTGTTCACCTCCAGAAGAAGGACTGAAAATTGGTATAAAAAAACTTGAAGGAGGACTTTTTTCATCTTATGCTATAAACAACTTTAAAAAAGGAGACATGATAAAAATTAGTTCTCCAGAAGGAAGATTTTATTTTAAAAAGAGTGAAAAAAAGGAAATTATAACTGGAATTGCTGCAGGAAGTGGAATCACTCCAATTTTATCAATAGCTAAATCAGTTTTAAATGCGAATAATGAAAATGAATTTAGGCTAGTTTATGGTAACAAATCTAAATCAGACGAGATGTTTTCAAATGATCTTCTAGACTTAAAATCTAAATTTTCTAAACGTTTTATTTTAATTAACAGCTATAGTAGAATTAGTGAACCTAAAAGTCTTTTTGGAAGAATTGATAATTCAACAGTTAATTTTTACAGGAAAAATCACGGTGTGGCAAATAAGTATTATATATGTGGACCAGAGGAAATGATTCACAAATTATCTGCTGAATTAATAAATATTGGGGTTTTAGAAACAAATATTTACTTTGAATTATTTAAAACAAAAAAAAAATATTCTTCTGAATCTTTTGAAAAAACTGAATCAATAATTGAAATTATATATGAAGGTATTACTTATAAAATCAATAATCCTAAAGGTAAAACTGTTTTAGATGTAGCACTAGATTCCAATATTGATGTTCCCTATTCATGTCAAGGGGGGGTTTGCAGTTCTTGTGTTGCTAAATTGATTTCAGGGGATGTGACTATGGGCAACAATCAAGTTTTAACTGAAGAGGAAGTTAATGACGGACTTGTTCTGGCATGTCAATCTAAATCAAAAGATAAGTATTTAAAAATTAACTTTGACGAAGTTTAAGTCTATTTTTTTTCTAAAATTTCAACTGCCTTTTCAATAATTGCTAAAGGTTTAATTGTCCTGAAAGCATCCTCATATCCCTTTGGTATAGATTTTCCATAAATTGAAGTGGGGATACCTGGATATTTTTCTCTGTCTGCGCAAATTGAATTTTTATCGGGCTGTCCAAATGGTGAAAAACCTGCATATGGATGCGTTTGTCCCCAAAGGGTAAGTACGGGAACACCAGCATTAGAAGCTAAGTGCCCATTTAAACTATCCATGCTAATCATTAAATCCAAAAATGGAAATACCATTAACTGCTCTTTGAAAGTTAGCTCTTTGGACCCGTCATAACAATTGAGATATGCTTTAGTCCAAACTTCTATAAGTTTTGTTTCATTTTCTCCTGATCCAAATAAAAGTATTTTATAGTCTCTCTGTAATAAGGTAACTACTTTTTGCATCAAATCATGGGGGTATGTTTTTCCTTTAAATGATGCGAAGGGAGCTATACCTATCCATTTTTTTTTATCTGCATAAAATATTGATTCAATTTTTTTAGGTAAAACTTTCCCATAGGGGATTTCTTTTTTTGTTATGTCATTTGGGAAACCCAAAGAGATAAAAACTTTAGAATATCTAAAAACTGTTGGGGTTAATGGTTGAAAAATTTTATTTTTAAAACGGGTTAAAGCTTTTTTTTCGGCTCTTCCTTTATTAATGCTTTTTACTCTAAACCCATAAATTCTAAATAAAAAACATATTATTCTTGTTCTAATAACATGATGAAGATCTGCAATATGTGTCGGTTTTAATTTTTTCAAATATTTAAAAAGATCCCAAAGCCCCCTCAAGCCCTTGAAATTATTCTCTAAATCAATCCCTATAAAATCAACATTTCTAAACTCGTCAAATAATGGAGCCATTTTGGGTCTACTAACGACTTTAAAAGTAGCTTCAGGATGAGTTGTTGATAAGGCTCTGAGTACGGGAACCATAATTGCAACGTCTCCATAGGAAGAAAAACGAAGAATCAAAACTTTCTTTGACCTTTTCATCTCATTTCTTAGAGTCTTTATATAAAACTGGATTTAGCTCTTTGTCATTATACATTTTCATCTGCTTATATACCTTCATGCGTTTTTCGCCTTTTGAAATTTTTTCTAAAAGGCTATCAATCGCTTTTGATAAATCTATCCTTTGCTCTAGTAGAATATCAAGTTTTAAATTACATTCTATTTTATGATTTTTAGTAGCACCCTCCCTATATACTTCCTCTTCCATATGGTATATTTTCAATGCTAAAATTGAAAGACGATCAATTGCCCAAGCAGGACTTTCAGTATTAATCTCAGCATTTTTATTTACCTCTACATTCTTATAAATATTCAAAAAGTAACTGTCAATATATTCAACCATATCTGTTCTCTCTTGATTTGAGGCATCTATTTTTCTTTTCAACTGCATCCCCTCAATTGGATTAATATTTGGATCTCTAATTAAATCTTCATAGTGCCACTGAACAGTATCAATCCAATTTTTTTTATACAATAAAAACTCAAAAGTATTTGAAGAGAATGGGTTTTTTAATTTTTGATTAATAGTATTTAAAATATGGTAATCCTCAATTGCAGATTTGAAAATATTAAGCGCTAAGTGACTTATTTTATTTACTCCCATAGATTTAATTTCACTTTTGTTACATTTGCAATATAAAGAATCTAATTATGATGAAGAAAATTTTTGAGGGTATTGCTTACATTTTCGAAGAGATCTTATTTGTGCCTTTTAATATTTTAAGACAAATAGAAATAGATAACTGGTGGGTCGCTAATATAATTAGTTGGCTATTCCTTTTTGTTGGCTTTTGTGCTGCAGGTTATTGGATAAATAAACTGCGGATTTTTGATCAAAAGGGTGAAGAAAATAAAGACCCAACTGCACATTCATTTTTATAGGTCAAATCCTATATCATTTCTGTAATACATTTCTTTAAATTGAATTTTTTTGAGTCCCTTATATGATTTTTTCAGTGCCTCTTGCATAGAATTTCCTAGTCCAGTCAATGTTAATACTCTTCCACCATTTGTTACTACTTTGTCTCCTTCGATAATAGTACCTGAATGAAAAATTATTGCATCTTTTATATTCTCTAGCCCTTTTATTGCATACCCTTTATTATATTTTTCAGGGTATCCGCCAGATACAGACATAACTGTGACCGCAACTCTTTTATCAATTTTAAGTTTAATAGTTTTTAAATTTTGATTCGAGACTGCTTGAAATAATGAAACAAAATCATTTTTTATTCTTGGGATAACAACTTCTGTTTCAGGATCACCCATTCTTACATTATATTCAATAACCATTGGTTCGCCATCCACATTAATTAAACCAATAAATATGAATCCCTGGTAGAGCATGTTTTCTGATTTTAATCCACGCAATGTGGGTTTAATAATTTTTTCGTCAATTTTTTTTTGAAATTCTATATTAACAAAAGGAACAGGAGAAACCGCACCCATTCCACCTGTATTAAGTCCTGTATCCGCCTCACCAATTTTTTTATAGTCTTTTGCCATTGGAAATGTTATGCCTGTTTTTCCATCTGAAATTATAAAACACGAAAGTTCTATACCATTTAAAAATTCCTCAATTACTACCTTTTCAGATGCTTTTCCAAACTTTTTATTTAGTAACATGGATTTTAACTCTTTTTTTGCTTTATCAATATCTTCTATTATCAAAACTCCTTTTCCCCCTGCTAGTCCATCCGCTTTGAGCACATAGGGAGGGGTCATTGTTTCCAAAAACTTAAATGCTTGACTTAAAGAAGAGGATGTAAATTCTGAATACTTAGCTGTTGGTATTTTATACTTATTCATAAATTTTTTTGCAAAAGATTTACTTCCCTCCAGTTTTGCGGCTTCACTATTTGGCCCGATAAGGCTTACCTTAGATAGTTGGCTGTCGGACTGAAAAAACTCTTTTATTCCCTCAACTAAAGGAGCTTCGGGTCCAACGATAACCATTTGTATATTATTCTTAATTACTGCAACCTTTATAGATTTGAAATCTAATACTGGTATACCTAGATTAGTAGCTATAGCAGCAGTTCCTGCATTTCCAGGAGAAACATAAAGGTTTTGACATTTAGGGCTTTGTGATAATTTCCAACAAAAAGTATGTTCTCTTCCTCCTGATCCAAGTATTAAAATATTCATATTTATCTTAGTTAAATTTTAATTGATTTTAAAAAAACTGACTCATCTTTTCCAATAGTTTTTCTTCTATATTTTTATAATCTTTTTTTGGTTTTATATCTTCCAAAGATAATGTGTTTAAATCTTCTGATTTGCAACAGTAAAAATAATCCGATATTCCTTTTAAACGACTTTGATGATTAATATGTTCGAGCCCATCATTTAAAAAGATGACTTTGGTTCCATAGGCTACTGCAGGGAGCGCAATATGAATTCTTGAGGTAATAACAAGTCTTGATTTTTTAATTAAATTTAACTGTTCATTAGCCAAAAAAACTCTTTCTTTTTCATCGTATTTATTAATGTCAATAATTTGATTTTTATATAAAACTTTAGAAAAGCTTTGTTTTAAAATGAAATTATCAAGTCGTGTTTTAAGTTTTCTATACTTCGCTAACTTAAATGGTAACTTAATAAGTTCAAGAAAGAAATTATTAGAATTTACTCTGGGGTTTATCCTGTCTAAAGCGCCAATTATTAAAATTCCACCTCTCTTAAAATTCTTGTTTTTATTCTTTAAAGTTAAAGTTAAACATCCTGAGAAATAAGCCTTAATCCCTTTTTTTTTTTTTATACTTTGTGTATAAAGATCTCTACATCCAATTGGTTCGTATTTTTTAAAATATTCTATCCCTTTTTTAGATAAAAGATTGTTCTTTGCTACAGGGTTTATGTGAAAGGAAATAAAATACGGGATTATGTTATTACTTGGAGGCCAATTTTTTGAATTTTGCATGAACCATCCATTCATTATTAAATAAACCTTTGGTCCATCATATGTATGAAGGTTTTCCCTGTCTACTTCAATTAAAGTTTTGCCAATTAACTCTTTTGTTGCAATACTTTGAATATAATCCCCTAAATTATTAGACATAGGGTAGGAAAGAACTGCCTTTTTGATATTCATAATTCTAAACTTTTCTTAATGCATCCATTCTTTTTTCCTCATTAAATAGATTAATAATTCTTCTTCGCGCTTGATTACTATTAATTTTTTTATTAGCCCTCAAAAAGACTACTATTTTTTTAATCTCATGAGGGCCATCAAACAAAAGGCCAGTTGTTCCTATTGCATTTGGAATGCCAAAAACCTTATTTCCAATTGGGATACACTCACACAACATTGCTTCGCACAAGGCGTTAGGAAGGCCCTCAAGTCTTGAAGGCTGAATATAATATTGACTCTCAGAATAATAATCTCTTAAGTCTTGAGCCTTTTTTGGTTTTATAAACTTTACGTTTTTTGGTTTATCGTATGTTTCAACTAAACTTTTGTTTTCTAATCCTATAATTTGAAATTTAAACTCAGGGACTTGTTTCGCAAGATTAAATATCAAACTAATTCCTTTTATCTTGATTGTCCTAGAATGATCTATATTAGCAACAGTCAATATTGTATTTGGTTTTTTTTCTTTAGTTCTTCTCCAAAAATCAGAAGAATAACCTGTTGGTGTAATTTGTATTTTTTTTTTGAGATCTGGCAGCCAGTTGATTAGTCCTGATTTTATTTTATTTTGTTCTAATGCCACCTTACAACCCTCGGAAAGCGATCTGTCAACGACCCAAATTTCCGATGATAAATAATAATTTAATTTTGCTATTGTCTGCCTAAATCCTTTTTTTACAAAAATTCCATGACCAATCTCTTGATCAGATATTGCATCATACCCCCCCACGATAATAATACTTTTTACAGAAAAAAATTTCGACACAAATAAAGGTATAAATGAGTGATAATCACTGAACCATATAAAAACTGAATCGGATTTTGAAAGAACGATCAAACTTTTAAAAAACTGATTAATTCTGTTGGTTAAAAACAAAAAAATATTTTTTTTTGGACTAGATTTTATTTCAAAAACTTTGTGTCCTATTTTTTTTAAGTAGTTTATATCTTTAATAACAAATGTCCTTGATAAACTATAAACTATGCAAGAAGTTCTTTTTCTATCCATCTTTAATTTTAAGATTATTCGCGATTTTTCTGTCATTACTTAATCTTGGAACTTTATTCTGACCTCCTAATTTCCCTATTTTTTTCATATAAATTTCAAATCCATTTTCTTCAACAACTGATATAACCAAGGGTCTTAAAACGTTTCCTTTGATTAAATCTTCATAATAAATATTTTGATTTCTCATTTCATTATCTAGCTTAATTGAAAAGCTCTCTAATTCTCTTGGGCTTCGCTTAAAGTCAATAAACCACTCATGATAAGGTAATCCTGAGGCGGGATTGATTTGTGGTGCAACAGTAAATTCTCTAATTTCAATTTTGGTTAACTCGGTGACTTTCATTAATGCTGTTTCAACCTCTTTACCAATAACATGTTCGCCAAAAGCTGAAATAAAGTGTTTTATTCTACCCGTTACTACTATTCTGTATGGATTTTTTGAAATAAATCTTATAGTATCTCCAATATTATAAGACCATAGTCCCGCATTAGAAGAGAGAATTATTACATAATTTACACCTATTTTTATGTCTTTTAAAGAAATTCTTTTGGGATCAGAATCAAAAAATTTATCTGAATCCACAAATTCGTAAAATATTCCACTATTTAATAATAAAAGTAATCCTTCTTCATTGAGCCTATCCTGATATGCAAAAAACCCTTCTGAAGAAGGATAAAGCTCAATTGAGTTAATTTTTTTTCCTATCAAATTATCAAACATTTTTTTATACGGTTCAAAATTAACTCCACCGTGAATAAACAGAGAGAAGTCTGGAAAAACTTTATCAATTTTCTTCCCTGTTTTACTTATGATTTTTTCAAAATACATCTGAACCCATGAAGGAATTCCTCCAATAACAGTCATTTTTTCATTTAAAGTTTCTAATACAATAGAATCTACTTTTGTCTCCCAATCCTCGATACAATTTGTTTTCCATGTCGGCATCCGACTTTTCAGTAAATATGAGGGAACATGGTGAGCTACAATGCCTGATAATCTTCCTAAATAAATACCGTTTAGGTTTTCAAGAATAGGGCTTCCCTGAATAAAAATTTGTTTTCCCTCTATAAAATCAACATTACCTGTTTTATCAATATAATTCAAAATTGCATTTCTTGCAGACATTATGTGGTTTGGCATTGATTCCTTTGTAATTGGGATGTATTTTATCCCTGAGGTTGTACCACTGGTCTTAGCAAGATATATTGGTTTTCCTGGCCAAAGTATATTTTTTTTACCTTTTAAAACTTGATTTATATATGGCTTAATTTTTTCGTAGTCACTTATTGGAACTCTTAATTTAAAATCGTTGTAATTTCTTATTGATCCAAAGTCGTGGTCTTTTCCATATTTAGTATTTAATCCATCTTTTATAAGTGTTTTGAATACTTTTTCTTGAGTCCTAATCGGATTATTTATCCATTTATTCTCTTTCCATCTAATGTATTTAGCAAAAATTTTAGCAAGAATTTTTTTCATAAACTATTTAGAAAAGTCAATAAAATCTTCAGGGTTTAGAGGGTATCCCTCCGACCATAATTCAAAATGTAAATGAAACCCGGTGGTAAACTCACCTGTGTTTCCAGCTCTTGCTATAACCTCACCTGGCTCAACACTATCACCTTGATTTTTAGCTATAGATGAATTGTGTTTATAAACTGAAATGAAACCGCTTGGGTGTTCAATTATTATAACATATCCTGTCTGAGCAGTCCACTCAGAAAATATTACCGTGCCTTCTGCAACAGAATTTATTGGAGTATTTTCTTCTAAAGATATATCAACAGCAAAGTGGTTGTCTTCTAGGTTGAATTTTTGGGAGACAATACCTTTGGCTGGAGGGTAAAGTATATATAAATTACTACTATTAGAGACGTTGAAATTATATTTTTCCTCTTGAGCTACAAATCGTCTCAGCAGAGAATCCTCCTCTGAAGCTTCAGGTAACGTTGTGTTTGTTGATGGAAAATTTTGAATTGTTTGGCTTTGAATTTGTGTAATATCAATTTCACCTGATAGTGCTTTTTTTATTGAATTAAAATATTTTTTTTGCTTTTCAAAGTCATTAATTATTGAATCAACTCTAATTGAGTTTGTTATTGCCTTCATTCTTGACTTTGATGTTGGATAGCCTGGAATAAACTCTTTTATCGGTGAAAATGCAATTAATATATAAGTAATTGTGGATATAAAAATTGAATATAAAAAAATAGATATTAATGCAGTAATTCTGGAAGCTTTAAAATGGAATCTTTCTTCAAAGGTTTCCTCGTTAATTATTGCGACCCTATAATGATCAAGCAATTTTTTTAGTTCTGAGGGTTTTTCTGATTTTTGAGTTTTCATTTAATTGCTAATATACGATTTCACATAGGATATAATTATGTTGGTTTTTCCTTTAAATATTTATTTTACCTTTGTTTAAATAAATTTTATTATGATAAGCAATTTTCAGTTAGGTATGATAGGTGGTCCTCAAGTTATTTTAATTATTGCAGTTGTTTTATTGCTATTTGGTGGTCGAAAAATACCAGAATTAATGCGTGGTTTAGGAAGTGGGATAAAAGAATTTAAAAACGCAACTAAAGAAGAGGAGTCCAAAAAAAGTGATGAATCAAAGGATTCTTAGTCCATATCAATTAAAGAAAAAGATTTTATTATTGTCTCAAGCTCAAACATATAGTCCCTTTTGTTTACAGATGGTGCAAAAGCAAATCCTTCTATAACTAATAATCTCTTTTTTATTTTATCCTCAATAATATAGTTAACAAATGGTCCTGCCATATAATCATTGGCAACCTCCCAAGTTCCTTTGGTTAGAAAAGCTTTTTTGTTTTCGAGAGTAGTTTTATAATAATATGGCCGATACGCTTTTTCTGTTATCATATAAGAACCTTTTAGTCTTCCTGGAATATGTGTTTTTCCAATAGAGTCTCTAATTTTTATAATGGACTTTGATATATTCTTGTAATCAATAGCTGACTCAGCTAGAGTATAAGCGATCAGATTTAGATGTCCTTTCATAACAGGTTTTTGAAGCCAAATAAAATTTATAGTGTCTTTAACTAGTTTATAAGCAGAGGGGTATTTAATTTGAAAGTTAAATTTATTTTGAATTTGCCTGTCCATGCTTAATGCTTTTGATATTCTTCTTCTCTTTTCTTTAACTTCATTTTCTATAAATACACCCTTTATTAATTTGTTGTTCTCCTCTAATAAAAAAATCATTTCATCGGAATCTAAGCCTTTTATTTCAGCTAAAACTTGAGGTTTTGCATACGGGTCAGAATACATGGTAAACCTAGGAGTTGAATCTATTGCAAATTCAATTATATTTCTTGATTGACGTGCAAAATCATTGAAAAGTTTTGGTTCAATATGTTTCAAATCAAACAAGGGCTCATCAATTGGTAAGCCCTCATAAATAGCGCCAAAAATATTTCTTGTTTGTTCTCCTAGCTCTCCATTCCAAAATATTTTTGACATAACAATTGTAACTGAGTTTATGTTTCCGCTTGAGTCAGGGACATATCTTTGGGATGGTTTCTGATCGCATGAAAGGTTAACAAGCAAAACAAATAATAAATATTTTATTTTATTTTTCATTATAGATATAATTAGCTTAAAGCCTTAATACCCGGAAGCTCCTTGCCCTCGAGACTTTCAAGCATAGCCCCTCCACCAGTTGACACATAGCTCATTTTATTTGAAAACCCAAACTTTTTTACTGCTAGAACAGAGTCTCCTCCTCCAACTAAAGAGAAAGAACCTTTCTTTGTTGCTTCAGAAATCATGATCCCTAACTCAATAGTGCCATTGGAAAAATTATCAAACTCAAATACTCCAAGAGGACCGTTCCACAAAATTGTTTTTGATTTTTTAACTATTGGTTTTAAAGCCTCAATGCTATCTGGTCCGATATCGAGTCCTTGCCATCCGGCTGGTATTTTATCAATTTTTGAAATTTTACGAACTGCATTATTGTCAAAACGATTAGCTATGATTACGTCTTTTGGTAGGTGAATGTTAACATTTCTTGCTTTTGCCTTTTCAAGAAGTTGAATCGAATAATCACAAAAATCTTTTTCACAAATTGATTCTCCGATTGATCCTCCCTGAGCCTTAATAAAGGTGTATGCCATACCTCCACCAATTAGGATATCCGTTACAGAATTCATTAGGCTTTCTATTATTGTTATTTTAGTTGAGATTTTAGCTCCACCTATAATCGCTAACACAGGTTTTTTGCCATTGTTTACGACTTTTCTAATAGAAGTAACCTCTTTTTCCAATAATTTGCCAAAATATTTTTTTGAGAAAAATTGAGCTATTATACTTGTTGATGCGTGAGCTCTATGGGCGGCACCAAAAGCATCGTTTACGAAAACTGATCCTAGTCTTGATAGTTTTTTTGCAAAGTCTATTTCCCCTTCAGTTTCTTCAGTATGAAATCGAACATTCTCCATTAATATTATTTCTCCTGGCTTGAGCATCTTGGTTTTTTTCTCAGCTTCTTTTCCAATAGTAGAATCACAAAAAAGAACCTGTCTTCCCAATGTTTCTGATACTTCTTTAATAATTAATTTACACGAAAACTTTGTTTCAAAACCTTTTGGTCGGCCTATATGTGTTAGCAAAATAACACTTCCCCCATTATTTAAGATTAAATCAATTGTTTCTTTAGATGATTCTATTCTTGTTTTGTCAGTAATTCTATCCCCGTCAAAAGGAACGTTATAATCAACCCTTATTATAACTCGTTCTCCTTTAAAATTTATGTTTTCTATTGTCTTCATTGAATTCAAATAATACTGCAAAAATAGAAGAATTTTAATATAAAATTTTGTTTGTAAATGTTTGAATGGTTATCGATGTTTAAAGGGATAATTATCTGTATTTTTAACTGTCTTATTTAAAACAACCATATGATAGGTTTTTGGGAAAACGATAATTTGATTAAAAGTATAGATGAGGGGATAAAAGAAAGCCGAGTTCCTCATTGCCATCTAATTAATGACAGCTATGGTTCAGGAGGAATATTGTTAGGAATGACTATTGCTGAAAAACTTCTTGGAAAGGACCCATTCAAACATCCTGATTTTAATATTTATTTTCCTTTAGAAAAGGACGATATCTCTGAAAACTCAATCGAAAGGTTCAAATATTTATTCAAAAAAATAAATTGTTGTGGATTATCAGATTGGAATCAAATCTTAAACTCAAATGTCCAGAGTCAAATTAGAGTAAAAGACATCACTAATCTTCATGAGAAAATTTTACTAAAGGCCTACGAAGGAAAAAATAAAGTCTATATAATTTGGGGGCCTGAATTATTAAATGAAAGGGCCGGTAACAAGCTGCTTAAAATACTAGAGGAGCCTCCTTCTAGAACTTATTTTATCTTGGTTAGTGAAAAGATTAATCAAATATTACCAACAATTATTTCTAGATCAATAATTTTAAATCTTAGTAAATTATCTTTTTCGCATATAGAAAAAAGCTTGAAAGAAATGCAGATTAATGATGCTTCAAGAATTGCCAGGGCGGCTAACGGAAGCTGGAGAAAGGCTCTCCAATTATCAGACAAATCAAATAAAATTGAAGAAATTGAATCTATCTGGATCATGGGTCTTCGAGGTGCTTTTAAATCAAGCGAAAACAAGAAAATAGTTGTTGAACTTATGGGTTGGGCAGAAAAAATTTCAAGCTTAACTAGAGATGAACAAAAACAATTCTTAGAATTTGGCTCAAATTTAATAAGAAGCGCCCTAGTGGTAAACTATAAGGCTAAGGAGGCTTCTTATTATTATAGTTTTAACAATTTTAATGTTGAAAAACTGGCGCCTTTTATACATAGTAAAAATATACTTAAAATTATCAATCTAATTGATAAAACTCACTATGAGATAATCAGGAACGCCAATGTAAAAATTTTATTTTCTAATTTTATTTTAAAAATTGCAAAATATTTAAACATGAAAGAATATTAGGGCCTTCTAAAAATAAAAATACTTGAAGAAAAATTCCCGCTAAAAATTGCAGCCAAATTAGATATTGTTCCAATCAAAATTGAGACTACCCACGGAAAAACAAGCTTTTTTCTTTTGGCAGACAAAAGAGAAATGTAATACGCATCTAAAATAAGCGGGCGTTTTTTAATTAAAACGTACCCTTGTTTTTTAAAGAGGGCTATTAGTCCCTTTGGGGTGAAATGCCATATATGTCTGGGGACATCTAACCCAGCCCAATCAGATTTAAATATCTGAGAATCAAAGCTTTGTATGTTTGGGACAGCAATAACAAAGTGTCCTTTATTAGATAAAATAGTAGACAAAACAGAGACAGTTTTACTTGGATTTGAAACGTGCTCGAGAACATGCCACAATGAAATTACATCAAACTTTTTATTTACAAGGTGTTTAATAGTTGAAAACACTTTAAGGTTTTTCTTTTTGCAAATTTTCAGTGAATGGTTACTTTTTTCAACACCAATTGCATTCAGCCCTCTCTTTGAGACGTATTGTAAAAATTCGCCATTACCA